>ERZ824473.663-NODE-663-length-58675-cov-8.666991_pt1 | contig 58675 bp, 54 predicted proteins | sample MGYA00519874_ERZ824473 | MGnify/ENA primary metagenome ERZ824473 (study PRJEB31778, sample SAMEA3449151) | human gut metagenome | biome: human gut; feature: human-associated habitat; material: faeces | place: United Kingdom | collected 2010/2012 ... | reverse complement strand
CCGGAACATCCAGACAGCCCGCAAAACCTTTATTTATGGGCTTTTTCGCAATTTAATCCGCTACTCGAATTCAATCGTTCCAGGTGGCTTGCTCGTCAGATCGTAGAATACGCGGTTGACGCCCTTCACCTCATTGATGATACGGCTCATGACAGTCTGAAGAACTTCCCACGGAATCTCTGCGGCCTCTGCGGTCATGAAATCGATCGTCTTTACGGCACGCAGGGCAACTGCATAATCATACGTTCTTTCATCGCCCATGACACCCACGGAGCGCATATTGGTTAGTGCTGCAAAGTACTGGTTGATCTCCTGATCAAGACCGGCTTTTGCGATCTCTTCGCGGTAGATGTAGTCTGCATCCTGTACAATACGGACTTTTTCTGCTGTTACCTCGCCGATGATACGAATGCCAAGTCCTGGTCCCGGGAACGGCTGGCGGAATACGAGTTCACGCGGAATGCCAAGTTCCAGTCCGGCTTTGCGTACCTCGTCTTTAAACAGGTCGCGCAGCGGCTCTATGATCTCTTTGAAATCTACATTCTTCGGAAGACCGCCAACATTGTGGTGAGATTTGATGACTGCAGATTCTCCACCAAGTCCGCTCTCTACCACGTCTGGATAGATGGTGCCCTGTGCCAGAAAGTCAACTGCACCGATTTTTTTTGCTTCTTCTTCGAAGACGCGGATAAATTCTTCACCGATGATCTTACGTTTCTGTTCTGGTTCGGTCACGCCTGCCAGCTTTTTGTAGTAACGATCCTGTGCATTGACACGGATAAAGTTCAGGTCGAACTGACCTTTCGGTCCGAATACAGCTTCAACCTCATCGCCTTCGTTTTTACGGAGAAGACCGTGATCAACGAATACGCAGGTCAGCTGTTTGCCGATGGCTCTGGATAAAAGTCCGGCTGCCACGGAAGAATCAACTCCTCCAGAGAGTGCAAGCAGCACCTTTCCATCGCCGACTTTTTCGCGGATTGCACGAATCGAATTCTCTACGAAGGAATCCATTCTCCAGTCACCTGCACAGCCACAGACACCGCGCACGAAATTGTAGAGCATCTTCGTGCCTTCCTGCGTGTGGAGTACTTCCGGATGGAACTGGATTGCGTAAAGATGTTTTTCTTCATTTTCTGCTGCCGCAACCGGACAGTCTGCCGTATGTGCAGTGATTTTGAAGCCCGGAGCTGCTTCTGCAATATAATCAAAATGGCTCATCCAGCAGATTGTGGATGGCGATACATTACTAAACAGACGTGAGGTTGTATCGACAAAAACCTCTGTCTTGCCGTATTCGCGAACATCTGCACGTGTTACCACGCCACCGAGGAGGTGCTGCATCAGCTGTGCGCCGTAGCACAGGCCAAGCACCGGAATACCAAGCTCGAACAGTTCTTTTGTATACGTCGGTGAATCTGCTTCATAACAGCTGTTTGGTCCGCCGGTCAGAATGATTCCTTTCGGATTCATGGCTTTGATTTTCTCAATGTCGGTCCTGTAAGAGTAAATCTCACAATAGACATTGCATTCTCTGACACGTCTTGCAATGAGCTGATTGTACTGTCCTCCAAAATCGAGGACAATGACGGTTTCTCTTTCCATGTTTTCTCCGTTCCGCATCTGTAGTTTTCTCAGATGCATAATGAATTGATTGTTTTTCTGTCAGTTTTCCTTATTATAATGTAGGTTCTCCCGATTGGCAACCCATATTTTTTGCGAGTTTAATACAATTCCATTTGAAATATTGCGATTTTTCTTGCATACAAGCATATTTTTTCTGCTTTTTCCATCAAACCTGCCAAGTAGTATAACAACCTGTAATATCTGCCTGAGAGACCTCTTCCTTCTGCCAAAATAACCATTGCATGCCCCGCCCCGAAACGCTATAATAATAGCAGAGATTTTATCAGGCAGATATGGCTTCTGCCCTTACTGAAAGAAGAGGTGAATCTATGCATACAAAAAAAGACTTTCGAAAGCCGGCTCCTAACCGGGCAAAAGAATATTTTCTGATCACAGTTGCAGTGCTGATCATGGATATCGGAATTTATATTTTCAAATTTCCGAATAATTTTTCGTTCGGCGGTGTCTCCGGTATGGCGGTTGTGCTTTCCAAAGCACTGCCCTTCACGGCATCGCAGATCAACCTTTTGATTAATCTTTTGCTGCTCGTTATCGGCTTTGCTTTTCTCGGAAAAAATTTCGGTGTGAAAACGGCTTATGTGACAGTGCTTTCTTCGATCCTGCTGAATATTTTTGAAAAGTTCTTCCCGATGCAGCACCCGCTTACTGATGAGATCATGCTGGAGCTTTGCTTCGCCATTCTGCTCCCGGCGCTTGCCGCGGCACTTCTCTTTTTTGAAAATGCTTCGGGCGGCGGCACAGATATCATTGCAATGATCATCAAGAAGTATTCAACGATGAATATTTCTACAGCACTGCTGGCCACGGATCTGATCGTTGTTGTCGTATCCTTCCTTATTTTTGACACGCTGACCGGGCTTTGCTCGATTCTGGGACTTCTGGCAAAAACGCTTCTGATCGACAAGTCGATTGAGCGTATGAAGCTCAACAAATTTTTCACGATCGTTTCCAGCAATCCTCAGCCGATCTGTGATTTCATCACGCATGAACTGGATCACAGTGCCACAACGTACCACGCCCAGGGCGCGTATTCGCACCGGGATCGCACAGTCATTCTGACGGTTGTCGATGTAAAGCAGGCGATTTACCTGCAGCGATTTATTCACCGTACGGAACCGACCGCATTTACTGCGATCACAAAGAGCAGCGAGATCGTCGGCAAGGGATTTTCAAGCTACATTTAATTGAATCACGCATTGATTTTTTTCTTATTTCTGTATACAATAAATCTGGCTCTCCTGCTGCTTTGTAAGCAAAGTGCAGGATGCCAGATTTTCTTTTGAAGCAGATCAGACAGAACACCTGTAAAAAAGCAGCCATCTCTGGTCTGAACCTACTTTTATCATAAATGAATTTGCATATTTTTATTATGGAGGATTTTTTTTATGAACAATACACTTGATTATATTGCAGGACAGCTGAAAGCGCTCACCGCGATTCCGAGTCCGACCAGCTTTACAAAAGCTGCGGCAGATTATCTGCTTAAAGTACTTCGCGAAATGGGGTACGAACCAGAGCTTTCAAATAAGGGAAACGTGTTTGTGACGATTGGCGGCAGCGGCAGCCCGCTGATTTTCGCCGCGCATATCGATACGCTTGGTGCGATGGTGCGCTCAATCAAGGAAAATGGACGTCTTCGGCCGACAACGCTCGGCGGTCATCAGTGGCGCACAGCGGACGGTGAAAACTGTACCGTCCACACCAGAGACGGCCGTGTCTACACCGGAGTCGTGCTTAACACAGAGCCATCCGCACACGTTGCAGATCAGCCGATTGAACAGACAGAAGAAAATATGGAGATTCTGCTCGATGAAAATGTCGCATCCAAAAAGGAAACCGAGGCACTCGGCATCCAGACCGGCGATATCATCGCCATGGATCCAAAAACTGTCATCACAAAAAGCGGCTACATTAAAAGCCGTTTTCTTGACGACAAACTCTCCGCAGCAATTCTGCTCGGTCTGGCACGCACGGTAAAAGAAGAAGGGCTTGTTTTAAACCGCAAAGTTTCTCTTCTGTTTACTGTTTATGAAGAAGTGGGACATGGCGGAAGCTTCGTTCCGTCAGACACAGAAGAAATGATCTCAGTTGATATGGGCTGTGTCGGCTCAGATCTTGGCTGTACGGAGCGCATGGTTTCGATCTGCGCAAAGGATTCCGGCGGACCTTACAATTATGACCTCATCACTGTACTTTCTGAACTCGCTAAAAAAGAAGGACTGGATTACGCAATTGATATCTATCCGCATTACGGTTCTGACGTGGAAGCGACCCTTCGCAGTGGTCACGATATCCGCCACGGTCTGATCGGACCTGGTGTATACGCTTCACACAATTATGAGCGTTCTCACATGGATGGCGTAAAAAATACTTACCTTCTGTTAAAAGCTTACGTTACGAAGGAGTCATTATGAGTGAAAAAATTCTGTACCTGGAATGTAATTCCGGAATCAGCGGTGATATGACGGTAGCCGCCCTGCTTGATCTTGGTGCAAACAGGGAAGTATTGATGGAGGCGCTTGAAAGTCTCCCTCTGACCGGCTATTCTATCGAAATTAAAGATGTTTATAAATCCGGCATCCGCGCCTGCGACTTCAATGTCATTCTGGATTCTGCGCATGAAAACCACGACCATGATATGGAGTATTTATACGGGGATGCGCATACACATGATGCCGCTGTATCCCATGAATATGCTCACGCACACGCGGACGGAGTTGAGGAGCATGAACACGCCGTAAATAAAGTAACCGATGCTCATGCTGAACACACAGTGAATGAAACACCGGGCACTCCTGCACACCACCATCATCACGATGCCCGTAATTTAAATGACATCGCCCAGATTATCATGGCTGGCCGTCTTACCGAGAATGCAAAATCACTTGCACTTAAAATTTTCCGGATTCTGGCACAGGCCGAGGCAAAGGTACATGGGAAATCAATCGATGAAGTTCATTTTCATGAGGTCGGTGCCGTTGACTCAATCGTCGACATTACGGCTGCCGCTGTCTGCCTCGACAATATCCAGCCAGATCAGGTCGTTATCTCTGCGCTGACGGACGGAACAGGCCAGATTCGCTGCCAGCACGGGCTGATTCCGGTGCCGGTACCTGCCGTGACAGCCATTGCATCAAATGAACATCTTACACTGAAAATCAGAAACGTAGAAGGCGAACTCGTGACACCAACCGGAGCAGCCATCGCCGCCGCTTTTCGGACAGAATCTACGCTTCCGGACTCTTTTGAAATTCTGCACACCGGTTTCGGTGCAGGCAAGCGTACTTATACCGGTGTATCCGGATTTCTCCGTGCCATGCTTCTGCAGTCTTCTGCCGGGGAGGATCACGATACAATCCTGAGCATGGAAACAAACATCGATGACTGCACCGGGGAAGCGCTTTCATTCACCCTTCAGCAGCTGCTCAAGGAAGGTGCGCTGGATGCCTTCTGTATTCCGATTTATATGAAGAAAAATCGCCCGGCCTATCTGCTCAAGGTGCTCTGCCAGCCGGATGACCGCGCCAAAATGGAAGCGATCATTTTCCACAACACCACAACAATCGGTATCCGTTTTCAGGAAATGCACCGCACGAAACTGGATCGTCGGATCATTGCAGTCGAGACCCCCTGGGGCATGGCAGATGTCAAATGCTGCACCTACGGCTCCGATACCTACTATTATCCGGAAAACGACAGCGTAAAACAGCTGGCTCTTTTAAACGAGGTTGGATTTTCGGAAATGTATGGAATGATTCAGGCATACACGAGGGCGAAAGGACTTTGATCTGACTAAAAAACTGCTGCACAAAAGCAATCCTTTACCTATTGTGCAGCAGTTTCTTATAGCGATCCTTGTAAATAATGCATTTAAGGCAGTTCAGCAGAGTGTGAAAGACTCAGGACGCATCTTTTTGCTCTTATCCTACTACGTTTCCATCCTCGTTTAAAATATGACAGATCGAATGCTCCACCATGTCAGATACTGCATTTTCCGTATAAAAGGCCATATGCGGCAGCATCAGGACATTCGGCAAATCTTTTAAAATCGACATTTCACGATGTCCCACAACCTGATATTTATAATCACCATAGAAAATGCCGAGCTCATTCTCAATCACGTCAAGCGCAGCTGCTCCTACTTTTCCACTCTCCAGTGCGTCCAGAAACGCCGGTGTATCGATAATGCTGCCGCGCGCTGTGTTGACGATCACCACACCATCTTTCATCTGGCGAAGCGTCTCCTCATTTACCATATGGTAGCTGCTCTTTGTCGCTGGAGTGTGGAAAGTAATGACATCACTTTTCTCAAACAACTCATCAAGTGTACAGTACGATGCATACTTCTTTGCCTCTTCATTTTCATACGGGTCACAGGCCAGAAGGCGGCATCCAAATCCCGAAAGATTGCGCAGGACATGTGTTCCAATTTTTCCGGTTCCGACTACTCCGACCGTAAGGCTGCCAATCTCTCTTCCGATATTTCCATTTAAGGAGTAATCCATGCCCTCCGCACGCTTGATGATGGATTTCATTCTGCGCAGCGCCATCAGGATCAGCATCACTGAATAATCCGCCACACTTCCGGTCGAATACGTCACATTGCTGACCTTCATGTCAAGACGGCGCGCCGCATCCAAATCGATATGGTCATAGCCGATGGTTCTCGTCGAAACATGCTTTACCCCCTGCTCTCTCCACGCGCGCATGATATCCCCGGTAATCGGTGTTGTAATGACACTCACACCTTCACAGCCCGCTGCAAGATGCGCATTTTCCACTGACGGTGTCTCGCGAATTGGAAGAATCTCCACTCCATACTGCTTTCCAAATTTTTCAAAAAATGCTGCTTCATCAAAATCCCGATAATTATATGCTGCTATTTTCATGATTACCTCTTTTTCTGATATTTCAATCCCTCTTTAACCGAGTAGTGAAGCGGATTGCGAATATCCGCTTTGACTTTTTTGTTACTACATTTCTTTTTTACGCCCGCACTGCCCAGCGCATCTTGGTAGACTTTGCTCGGCTGTTTCGGATACACTCTTCTTTCGACGGACGAATGACATCTTTTGCGATATCCTGATAAATCCCCTCCCGGTAAAAACGCTGGAACGACTTCTTTACAAGCCGGTCTTCACCGGAATGGAAGGTCAGAATTGCCACTTTTCCGCCCGGTTTCAGCACACCAGGCAGCTTTTCCAGCAGAGAGTACAATACTTCGTATTCGTGATTCACGTCGATCCGCAGTGCCTGAAATGTGCGCTGACTGGACTTACGAACCATCTCCTTATAATCCTTCTCCGGAAGAAATTTCAGCGCTTCCTCAATCTCATTATGAAGCTCCGTAGTCGTCCACCCTTCTTTATTCCGGCGATTTCTTGCCATAATTCTCGCTGCGATCTCCTCTGCATACGGCTCGTCCGAATTTTCTACAAGCATACCAACCAGTTCCTCTTCCGTCACAGAAAGCAGCCGGTCAGAGGCACTTTCTCCCTTTTGCGGATTCATGCGCAGATCCAGCGGTCCATCTGCCTTGTAGGTAAAACCGCGCTCTGGATTATCAATCTGCATCGAGGAAACGCCAAGATCTGCCAGTACAAAATCAAATTTTCCGGCTTCCTCAGCTACCTGATCGATATTCGCAAAATTCAAAAGCTTTACGGTCAGAATTTCCGGCCCATAACCAAGCTTTTCAAGCCGTTCTTTTGTCTTTTCCGATTCAATCGGATCCACATCCAATGCATAAAGATGCCCCTGTCCCTGCAGGCATTCCAGCATTCTCCTCGTATGGCCACCGTATCCAAGTGTCGCATCCAGTCCCTGCTGTCCTGGCTGGATCTGGAAAAAGTCAAGAATCTCATTTACACAGATCGAAATATGCATTCCGGCCGGTGTCCCGCCCTTACTGATTACTTTTTCAATTGTGTCTCCGTACTTCTCCGGGTTGAGTTCCTTATATTTTTCTTTATAGGATCTTGGATGGGTACCGGAGTAACGCACACGTCGTTTGTGAACGGTCTGCTGCCCAGATGGGTTTTCTGCCGAAGTATTTATTTTATTTTCCATTTTCCTGCTTGTTCCTTTCCTTTTTTCTGGATTGCTGCCATCAAAGCGGATATCCGCAGCCCCGCAGCGGGTTTACCTGATTCGCGTCAGAGCCAGGAGGCGCACAGCTCTTCCTCCCTTATTTTTGTAATCTGCACCGCCTCCAGCCAGTCGCCAAAAGCCACCTTTCCTGCCGCAGTGCATGCTGCAAGGGTATATTCCGGCGTCTGCCGCAGCAACATCCAAAGCTCTGGATTTCTGTCCTCTGATTTATCAGAAATCCCACCCGCATTTTTTACGTATCTTAAAAGCCAGCGTGTACAATCTGCCCGTTCCATTCCGTATCCCATTCCGCGGCCATTCCATTTCACGACACTTTCTTTCATGGACCAAAGTGCCTGAAGCAGCTGTTCCCGCTCCGGCAAACTTTCACAGGATTCCACAATCCGGCGTTCTTTTTCCGTGCAGATGCGGCGCATCAGGCTTTCTTTATACGGAAATCTCCGCTCAATATCAATTCCCGCCGGGATCGTATCCAGCGCACAGGCACAGGCCGCCCGGCAATGGCTCAGATTAAAATGAAGTCCGGGATACGCTCTGCTATAGGGCTTTCCCTGTTCCGTTTTCGCAAGCGAAAGTTCAGAAAGCGTCTGAATTCCATACATTTCGCCAGTCACACGCTGAAACAGCAGCCAGGCAGTGAGATGCTCCCGCTGATTTTGCAGCTTTTTTTCGTTTTGCGCAAGTGCTTCCGCCTCTGAAGAATCCAGAAGTCCGGATCGCATGGCTGCTCGCAGTAAGGGGGATTTCCATTCTTGTTCTTTCAATTCGCAAATATAAATGTTCATTTCATTAGACTAGCAGAAATGAGCGCGTTTTTCAAGTCAAAGCGGATATTAGGTTCGATTCGCTGCGGATAAGATCAGGAAGAATTCTTTCCTGTGATATTTCTTATTTTCTTCTTGCATTATTTGCATTAATATGTATAATACAAACAAGAACACGAAACGCTTCTTATGTACTCTCTGAATCTTTTTCTATAGCAATACCAGAAAATCACGCATAAAAGCAGGCAAGAAAAGATTCCGAGAGATTATTTCTTACCAACGGAGGTTTCCCATGATCATTAAAATCAACCAGCGTTCTGAAATCCCGCTGTATCTTCAATTGCGCAACCAGATCGTAACCGGCATCGGAAAAGGGGCATTAAAACCTGGTGAATCACTTCCGACCGTACGGCAGCTCGCCACCGATCTTGGCATCAATTCGATGACTGTCAGCAAAGCATATCAGCTGCTCAAGGCCGAAGGATTTCTGGAAACAGACCGGCGCCGCGGTAGCGTCGTCTCGCTCCCTGACGCAAACCGTCCCGGCGCAGCTGCCGCTTTTGAAGAAAAACTGACCGATGAACTCGAACTGCTCACTGCCGAAGCCAAAGTGCACGGCATGACACTGCAGGATTTTCTTTCTTTTTGCACCAACGCATTTCTTGAGATGGAGGTAGTATCATGATGCTGTTTCTGATTATGCTGTTTACCGATCTTTTCATGGTCGGCATCTGCTTTTCTGTCTATGGAAAAGCGACCCTTTATCATGATCATATGCTGCTCGGGGTACATATTCCGGAAGATAAGCTGGAAACGCCATCCGTCACTGCCCTGATTGCATCCTATAAAAAGCAGAACCGCCATTTCTATCTGATCCATCTGATCCTTGGGGCTGCTGTTTCGCTGCTCGCGTTCTGGTATACCTCAATCCTCATCATCTGCTGGAGTATCTGGCTTGTCGCATTTTTCTACGGCATTTTTTCCGATCTTTACCGTACACACCGCATGCTTTACTCACTTAAGACAGAAAATGGCTGGTATGATGATCTGGAAGAACCGGTCACAGCGGCTGCTGATACGAGCGTCTCTGCGCCGACTCGGAGGCTCACGCCGCCGCTTTGGCTGCAATTTCTTCCGCTATTGCTCTTTCTGATTCCTGTTCTGTTTCCTTCCATCCGTGAGCAGATTTTCCGTCATCCCGAAATGCAGCTGCCGCTGATATGTGCCACTGTCGTCGGCCTCTTTTTTCCATGCATGGCTGCCACAATCCTTCACTCCGGAAATAAAATTTACAGTGAACATTCTGAAATCAATCTGCAGCTGAATACACTGGAAAAAAGGACATGGTATTTCTGTCTGCTGCTTTCCGGCCTGTGTAACGCGTTTTCTTTCCTGGTGCTGCTTTGGCAGACTGCTTATCAGCCATTTTCAGGCATCCTGCCCTTTTCTGTAATTGCAGCACTTCCGGTCATTGTATTGCCGATCTGTATCTGGCGTCTTCACGTCAAAAAGAAAGCGATCCTCGCCACAGACACGGCCCCGCTGTACGTCGATGACGATTATTTCTGGAGAAACGGCTGGTATGACAATCCGAACGATCCGCGGGTTCTCGTGCAGAACCGCTATTCTTCTATGAACTATACCTTTAATTTGGGCCGACCGATTGGGAAAGTGCTTACTTACGGAATCTGTCTTGCAGTCGGTGCTCTGTTCCTCTGGATGTGCCTTCTTTTCCTGAAAATAGATTTCACACCGATCCGCCTTACCATCACAGGCGAAAACGTTTCAATTACATCCGGATATACCGATGCCGATTTTCAGCTCCGTGATATTGAAGAGATTCATCTGCTCGACCAGCTGCCGGCTGAATCCTTCACCAAAACAAACGGCTCCGCGGATAACCGTATGCTGCTTGGTATCTTCTGGGGAAGCCAAACGGGAAACTGCCGGATGTATGTGACACTGCGTGAATCACCGGTTCTTGAAATTCGGGTGCCTGAGTACACCGTTTTTTTGAACAGCACGACTCCGGGGCAGACACAGGCGTGGTATGAGGAGCTTCTCGCTGCCAGATACGTTTTCACCTTTTCTGATTAGCCCCCTCTTCCCTCACAAACACTTCTCTCAGCCGCTCTACCGCCCGTTTTTCGATCCGGGATACGTAGGAGCGGCTGATTCCAAGCTCCTTTGCGATCTCGCGCTGTGTGCGTTCTTTTCTGCCGAGCAGCCCGTACCGCTCACAGATCACCTGCAGCTCCCGTCCATCCAGCACACGCTCCAGGCACTCCCGAAGGCGCAGGATATTTTTTTCCTGCTCCATCTCCTCCAGAATATCCACTGGTTCACTCTCAAGAATATCCATCAGCCGCAGTTCCCGTCCATCCTGATCGGTTCCGATCCTTTCCTGCATCGAAATCTCCCGGCTCAGTTTCTTTTTTGTACGCAGCAGCATCAGCAGTTCATTTTCAATACAGCGCGCCGCGTATGTGGCCAGCCGGTTATTTTTGGTACAGTCAAACGTCATTACCCCTTTGATCAGTCCGATGATCCCTGTTGAGATCAGGTCATCCGGATCGTACTCCGGTGACTGATATTTTTTTGCGATATGCGCCACCAGCCTTAGATTGTGCTCGATCAGCTTATTTCTGGCTTCCAGATCCCCCTTCTTCCAGCATGCCAGATAATACTTTTCTTCCTCCTCCGAAAACGGCTTTTCAAATGTTTTCAACAAAGCACCTCTAAGCGGTTTTATGTTATCTTATGAAAAATACAGGCCGGAAGTGCCTGTTCCATGGATTTTGTGTTACATTTTCTTTCAATACCGCTAGACTATTTTTCAGATTCCATATATAGTAAAAATAGTTGCTTTCCCATTTGACCGATTCAGACAAGTGGGACAAACTCACCCATAAGAATGTTTATAAACGAGTAGTAAAGCAGATACAACTATCCACTTTAATTTTACACACAAGGAGAATCTACTATGGCAAAATGGCTTGATACTGCAATTTTCTATGAAATTTATCCGCAGTCCTTCCAGGACAGCAACGGAGATGGAATCGGTGATTTTCAGGGAATCATCCGCCGTCTCGACTATATCCGTGACCTTGGCTGCAATGCGATCTGGATGAATCCCTGCTTTGAATCATCCTTCCATGACGCAGGCTATGATGTAACCGACTATTACCAGGCTGCTCCGCGCTACGGCACAAATGAAGACCTGAAGCAGCTCTTTGATGAAGTGCATCGTCGGGGTATGCATATCCTGCTTGATCTTGTTCCGGGACATACCTCTGTCGAATCTCCATGGTTTAAAGCATCCTGCTCACTGGAAGAAAATGAATATTCCAACCGCTATATCTGGACGAATGATATGATGTGGGCAAAGGAAAAGATTCCAGGCATCAACAACTGGCTTTTCGGTATCTCTGACCGTGCCTCTGCCGTAGCGGTCAACTGCTTTTCCACTCAGCCGGCTCTAAATTACGGATTCGGCACCGTAACTGCTCCGTGGCAGTTTTCTGCTGATTCAGAAGAAGCCCAGAAAGGCCGCCTGATCCTGCAGGATATCATGTCATTCTGGCTTGATCTTGGCTGTGACGGTTTCCGCGTCGACATGGCTGCCAGCCTTGTAAAGGCGGATCCGGACCATCATTACACGAAGCTGCTGTGGCAGAAGGTTCGTGCCTTCCTCGATGAAAAATATCCGGAAGCAGCACTTGTCTCCGAATGGGGGGATCCGAAGGAAGCACTTGAAGCCGGTTTCCACATGGACTTCCTGCTCCACAACGGTCCGACACACTACATGGATCTCTTCCGCGAGACACCGTACTTCTCCAAAAAAGGTGACGGCGATATCAGTGAATTCGTCAAGGCTTATCTGGAGCACTACAACCGCACAAACGGCAAAGGCCTTTGCTGCATCCCGTCAAGCAACCACGACATGAAGCGTATGCATCATCTGCTCGACGAGGAGGAGATGAAAATTGCATTTGCATTCCTTCTGACCATGCCTGGCTGCCCGTTCATCTATTACGGAGATGAGATCGGTATGCGCTACATGGACGGAATGCCATCCAAAGAAGGCGGCTATGACCGTACCGGCTCCCGTACGCCAATGCAGTGGGATCACAGCGCAAATGCAGGCTTTTCCAGCGCCGCTCCGGCAAATCTTTATCTTCCGATCGACCCGAATGAAAACCGTCCGACCGTTGAAAAGCAGCTGGCTGATCCGGATTCCCTCTTAAACCTCATAAAAGCGCTGATCCGTCTGCGCAGTGAGCATCCGGCGCTTCTCTCCGGCAGCGATATCCGCTTCCTGTATGCCGAGCCGCACGCATTTCCGTTCGTCTATGAAAGACTGCATGAAACGGAAACACTCACCATTATCCTGAATCCGTCGGCAAACGAAGCCTCCTGCCCGCTTGAAACAAATCCAGGCGAAGTGATCTTCTCCTACAGCGGTGACGCGAAATGGGAAACCGGAACACTTACCGTACCGAAATGCAGCTTCACAATCTGCCGCAGATAAAATCAAAAAGCTTGTGTCGTGCTGCGCAGACTTCATAAGCAAATAATACATTAAAAGGAACGGCACCCGCTTTTCATAGATGCCGTTCCTTTTTCTCTGTCAAAGCGGATATTCTCAATCCGCTTTGCTACTTGCCTGGCTCGGGTCAAAGCGGATATTCGCAATCCGCTTCGCTACTTGCTCATAACCGAGTAGCTGCTTTGCAGCTTATCAGGAGTGGCTTGTACCACTCCTGATACAAGCAAGTCCCCACCCACTGCTTATTGCTCAGCGCAATTGAATCAGGGGACTTGCCTGACTCGGTTAAATGCTCATTTATACTGTCCGTCCAGCAATATTTTGCCATGTTTATAACATACACTGCAAAATTCAAAACGGGCATTTTCCCTCACTCTCACAGCCTCTTCCGGTAATCACTCGGCGTACACCCGTAAAATTCCCGGAATCTTCGGATAAAATAACTGAAATTCCCATATCCGACCTGAAATCCTACCTCCATTACAGAAAGTGGTGTCGTCTGCAGCAGGATACACGCCTGCTCGATGCGGTAACGGTTCAGGTACTGTACAAAACTCACATGAAACGTCTCCGAAAAGTAATTGGAAAAATATTTGGGGGACATGTGAATGATCTCTGCGGCCTGTTCCAGTGAAATATGCTCCTGATAATGCTCCGCAACGTACCTCAGTACTTCTTTTAAACGAAGCGCCGTCGTGGAATGCTCTCTTTGCAGCTGCGAACGTACCACAAACTGCTGGTTTTGTTCCAGCAAAGCAAGCACCCGGTAAAGATTCGCTTTGATTAACAGCTGGTATGCCGTCGGCTGTCTGGTGCAGAGGCTTCTAAGTTCCTCCAGCACCTGCAAAAGCTCCGCATGTCCATTTTGCACGCTCCCTATCTTCTGTGGAAACCAGCGCTGATCCCCGATCGGATCGATAATCGTTGTCTGCGTATAGTCATTTTCACGGAAATCCAGACTTTTCATCGAAAATACAAACGAATAATAATCGTTTTCGAACCCGTTTCCCTGAATCTGATGAATCTGCCCGGAATTAAAGAAAAAGATATCGCCTTCTTCTCCTCGCAGCTCCCTCCCATCCACCATAATCTGCAGCGTCCCTTTTGCCACAGTCAGGATCTCCACATCATCATGCCAGTGGCAGGCGACAAAAATCTCCGGTCTCCCGTGCCTTCCCTGCTCCGCTGTATAATATTGAAACGGAAAAAGCAGGGACCCATGTACCCGCTTTTCCTCCAGATCATTTTTCATATATCAACTCTCTGCCTTTTTTAATTTTTCCTCCGTTTTTCTCACGGTAACGAGATAACTGGAAATCAGGATCACATCTGCTCCGAACCACGCCAGTACCTCTGCCAGAAATACACCGGTCTCGCCAACCACTGCCGGAAGCAGCAGTGCTGCCGAAGTACGCATGATAAGCTCGCCAATTCCGGAAATCATCGGCCATACCGTATTGCCCATTCCCTGCAGCGAAGAGCGAATGATATACAGCACATACAGCACCGGGAGGCAGACACACATGATCGTCAGATATCGGTAAGCAACCGATATCGTCTCCGCAATCTCCTGTTCCGTTCCCGAAACAAAGCCACTGAGAATCAGATGGCCGGACAGCAGCATCGTAACAGCGATCACTGCTGAAGTAACCACTGCCGCCACAAGTGCCGAGCGTACTCCTTTATGAATGCGGTCCATCCGGACTGCGCCAAGGTTCTGTCCGACGTATGTTGTCATTGCAAATCCGTAAGAGGAAGTTGCGATCTCCAACACGCCATGCAGTTTGCTTCCTGCCGTAAAGCCTGCAATAAAGACCATTCCATAGCGGTTTACCACACTCTGTACGATCATGCCGCCGCCTGCGATCAGAAGGTTCTGCAGTGCCATCGGCATACTGAGAATGAACATTCCCTTTGAAAGCCTGCCGTCCAATCTGAAGTCTGACCGTGCAAGTGCAAGAATTTCAATCTTTCTCACCCGGTTAAAGCACAGGATACAGGAACACAGCTGTGCCGTTACGGTAGCGATCGCCGCACCTGCAATTCCCCATCCAAACACAGTGACAAACAAAAGATCCAGCAGAACATTGACAATTGATGCGACTGCCATCGCACGCAGCGGTGTCTGACCATCACCAAGAGCCCGAAGAATCGCTGCAAACAGGTTGTAGCCGGTGATGACCGGAATGCCGAGGAACGAAATCCGCAGATACACCATGGCATATGGTACGATTTCTTCCGGCGTACTCAGAAGTCCGAGCATTGCCCGGGCAAAAATCTGCCCGAATAGAAACAGTACAACAGCACCCAAAGCGGAAAGCACGGCAGAATTTCCAACTGCACGCCTGAGTTTTTTTCCATCCTGCGCACCAAACGCCTGTGACATCACGATTGAAAATCCCTGTGTCAGCCCCTGCAGAAATCCGAGAATAACCCAGTTCGGCCATGTCGTCGCACCGAGCGCTGCAAGTGCATCCACGCCGAGAAACTTTCCCACTACCATGCTGTCCACCACGGAATACAGCTGCTGGAATACATTTCCCAGCATCAGCGGGATCGCGAATGCAATGATCAGTGCGATCGGTTTTCCCTCTGTCATATTCTGAATGTGCGGTCTTTTATTATGTGATTTCCTTTTTTTTGATTCTTTTACGCCGTCCGTTTTTTCCTCACGGAGTTTTTCGTTCCTACGTTCTTTTTCTTCAAGGACACTTTTTTTATCGGTATACGTTTCGTGGGCGTCCATTTCGCTGCCTCCTTCATACTGCGGTCAAGTTCTGCAGTAAAGCAGACCTTTGCAAGATCCCCTTACAGGATTCCATGACCTATTTCTGGCAAGTATAGCACTCATAACCACCCCGAACAATATACAAAAAACGGGATTCATTGTACAAAATCCCGCTTCTTCTGTTAAAAATCATGCTTTTCGCCCTGTTTTTGATCCAATTTCCTTTTTGGGCTTTCTCTTTAATTTTTACTCTTTTCTTCGGAGCAGATCATACTGCGCCCCCTGTCTATCGAGCAGTATCCACAGGGACTGTTTTGAATGCGGAGCACTTTCCATCTCCTCACCATCATCATTTCGAATGGAAAGAACCGTCGTGACGATGTTATCACCGTTTGGCTTCATGATCTCAATCTGCTCACCGACTGTAAACTTATTTCTCTGCTCAATATGGATGCGTCCATCCTCCGCCACATCGCCGATAATACCAAGGTATGTGTATTCCTTTACGTACGTATTGCTGTCGTAGATCTGCGACTCGTGGTCTGGTTTTCCATAGAAAAATCCGGTTGTAAACTGGCGATACGTACAGTTGGAAATCTGATCCAGATACCAGTCCATATTCGCCTCATACCGCTTCGGATCTGCCGCATAATCATCAAGCGCCTTACGGTATGTCCGCGCCACAGTCGCCACGTACAGCGCCGTTTTCATCCGCCCTTCCACCTTCAGGCTGTCAATGCCCGCATCGATCAGATCCGGAATATGCTCGATCATACACAAATCTTTCGAATTGAAAATGTAGGTGCCTCGCTCATTCTCCTCCACCGGAAGATATTCACCCGGTCTTGTCTCCTCCACCACTGCATATTTCCATCTGCACGGATGTGTACAGGCACCATGGTTCGCATCTCTTCCCGTAAAATAATTGCTCAGAAGGCATCTGCCGGAATATGAGATACACATCGCACCATGCACAAAGGTCTCAATCTCAAGGTCATCCGGAATATGCTCCCGGATCGTTTTGATCTCCCGCATGGACAGCTCTCTGGCGGAAACCACACGCTTCGCGCCAAGCTCATACCAGAAACGGTATGTCTCATAATTGGTATTGTTTGCCTGCGTACTGATGTGTCGCTCGATCTCCGGACATACCCGTTTTGCAATCTGAAATACGCCCGGATCTGCGATGATCAGCGCATCCGGCTTTATCTTTTTCAGCTCTTTAAAGTATTCCTCTACGCCTTCCAGATCATAATTGTGAGCGAGAATATTTGCTGTCACATAGACCTTGACGCCATGCTCATGGGCAAACGCAATGCCCTCCGCCATCTCTTCTATTGAAAAATTTTTGGCTTTTGCCCTCAGACCAAACGCCTCTCCACCGATATACACAGCGTCCGCGCCAAAAATAACGGCTGTTTTCAATACCTCCAGGCTGCTCGCCGGGATCAGTAATTCCGGATGTCTCATGTCTTTTCTCCGTTCTGTTTCCTTGCTGTTATACAGTCAAAATATGATATTTCATACTCATCATCATGAATATGCCTGCCTTACTTATGATACAGATATATTTTTCTGTTTCACAGGCAGATGGTATCCTTTTGCTTCACTGTCACCGCCGCTCCGTCTCCGACCGGAACGATCGAAGTCAGCAGGCCATCTGTATGCTTAAGCACATACAAATATTCCCGCATCCGCTTGTAGATCGTGCGGTTTCGGCGCTCCACCGCGTAATGCGACTCAATGATGTCCCCGTCCTGCAGCACATTGTCTGAGACAAGCACGCCGCCCGTCCGGAGCAGCCGCAGCGCATCCGGCAGAAAATGAATGTACTGCCCCTTTGCAGCGTCCATGAAAATCATGTCATAGGATTCATTCAGCCCTTTCATGATCTCCAGTGCATCGCCCTCCAGCAATGTGATGCGATTTTCGCGCCCTGCTTTTTTAAAATTCTCTTTTGCAGCCGGAATCCGTTTTTCATATTTTTCGATCGTTGTGATCTGGCACTCCTCCGACGTATGATCTGCCATCAGAAGCGCAGAAAATCCGACCGCTGTTCCAACTTCCAGAATCTTTTTGGGCTGATGCACGGCCAGGAGCACTTTCAGAAAACTCTGCATATCCTGGCGGATGATCGGTACTTCGTCCTGAAGTGCCTGACGCTGCAGCGCATCCAGAAACGGACCATTTCCAGTATCCAGTGAATTGATGTAAACCGCCATGCGCTCCTGTACGATCATACGTGTTTCATTTCCTTTCTGCAATGACGTCCACAGGACGCTGTCATTTTTTCTCTCACAAATTCAGTCCTCTTGTCACATCCTGCGTATCAAGCTCAACGCTCTGTGCGATCTCAGTCGTGACCTTCTGTAAGATCCTGCAGACTCGCAGCTCACTGTGCAGAAATGCATCGACCTGCGCATCGCGCCGGAAATCCTCATACTCCCGACCAAGGCGCTCCATTTCCTCATACATGTCGACCGATTCTTTTGTGTTCTGCACTTCAAAAATATGGCGGCGGAATCGATTGATTCGTTCCCTCTTTTGCGGATCCTTTGCTACTTCATCCCTTACACGGCAGAACTCCTGATACTCACTGCTCTCCTGGATCGCCTTCACAAGCTCTGCCGTACAGCTCTCTATTTTCTTCATTTATTTACTCAACTTCCATAATGATCGGTAATATCATCGGACGCCGCTTCGTCCGCTTCCAGAGAAACTCCCCGAGTGAATCGCGGATCGCATTTTTCATCTTGCTCCAGTCGGTTACCCGATGAGACAGACAGTTCTGCATCGCATCCTCGACGATCTCACGCGCCTCTTCCATCAGATCCTCTGCCTCACGTACATAAACAAAGCCACGAGAAACAATATCCGGTCCTGCCAGGATCTGATTTGAATATTTTTCCAGAGTCAGCACTGCGATTACAATACCGTCCTCTGCCAGATGCTGACGGTCACGCAGTACAATATTTCCAACGTCGCCGACACCAAGGCCATCGACAAGAATCGCACCGGTCTGTACATGGCCAGTCACCTTTGCACTGTCCTGATCCATTTCAAGTACATCGCCGGTCTTCATGATAAAGATATGATCCTTCGGTATACCGATGTTTTCCGCCAGCGTCGCCTGCGCTTTCAGGTGACGGTACTCGCCATGCACCGGAAGTGCATATTTCGGATGCACCAGCGTATAGATCAGCTTGATCTCCTCCTGGCATGCATGTCCGGATACGTGGACATCCTGGAAAATAACGTTTGCTCCCTTCATCGAAAGCTCATTGATGACCTTGGAAACTGCTTTTTCATTGCCTGGGATCGGATTGGAACTGAAAATAACCGTATCGCCCGGCTTGATCACGATCTTCTTATGGACATTTGCTGCCATTCTGGACAGTGCTGCCATCGATTCTCCCTGGCTTCCCGTCGTGATCAGCACCATCTGGTCGTCCGGATAATTTTTCATCTGTTCCAGATCGATCAGCGTATTCTCCGGAATATTCAGATATCCAAGCTCCGCAGCCGTGGAAATGACATTGACCATACTGCGGCCTTCCACTACTACTTTTCTTCCATATTTATAGGCGGTATTGATGATTTGCTGTACACGGTCCACATTCGAAGCAAACGTTGCGATGATGATACGGTGATCGCGGTTTTCCGCAAACAGATTGTCGATCGTGCGGCCAACAGTACGCTCAGATGCTGTGAAGCCCGGACGCTCTGCATTTGTACTGTCGCACATCAGTGCAAGCACGCCCTTCTTTCCGATCTCCGCAAAACGCTGCAGGTCGATCGCATCGCCAAATACCGGTGTGTAATCCACCTTAAAGTCTCCGGTATGCACTACGATACCGGCCGGAGAATAAATCGCCAGGGCTACTGCGTCCTGAATACTGTGATTTGTCTTGATAAACTCGATGCGGAACTCGCCAAGATTAATGGACTGTCCCGGTTTTACGACTTTCCGTTTAGTGCCACGCATCAGATTATGTTCGGTCAGTTTGCGCTCTATCAGCCCCATCGTCAATTTCGTCGCATACAGCGGCACGTTCAGCTCCTTGAGAATATACGGCAGCGCACCGATATGATCCTCATGGCCGTGGGTAAATACCATACCTTTTACCTTACTGATGTTTTCTTTCAAATACGTTACATCCGGAATCACTATATCAATACCGAGCATATCATTTTCCGGGAACGCCATACCGCAGTCCACGATCACAATACTTTCGTTATACTCAAATGCGGTCATATTCATTCCGATCAGGCCAAGACCTCCGATCGGGATGATTTTCAGTTTCATTGTCTGTTCTTTTTTCAATCTGCACCTCCAAAACTACTGCCATCTCCGGAAAAGCATCCTGAAAGCTCGCCTTTTTGGCTTTTCAGACTATATTTCCGCACAGCAGCACACAAACAGCGGAACGCGCCAGTACGCGCATCCCGTCTTTCACCGGTAACTTTTTTTCTATCTGCCTTACTGCTTTACGACGGCACATGGCCGCTTTGGCAGTTATATTCTTCTCAGCTGATTACAATATCCGATGTTTCACCGTTTATCACAGTTCCAGATCCACATCATCCAAAAGCTCTGCAAATATCTTTGATACCGCTTCCAGTTCTTCGTCATCCTCTACAAACACGTACCTGGCCTCTGCTTCTCCGTCTTCAGAGAGATCCTTGAGCAGATAAGCCTCTGCCTCATCCTCTTCTGATTCCGTCACGAGAAGATAGGAAACTCCGGCAATCCTGGTTTCTTCCACCACAAAGAACCCGACCGCTTCTGTTTCTCCGTCCGGGCAAAACTCAATTTTCTTCGTCATTCTTTTTCCTTTCAAGGCTGTCAAGATATCCCTGCAGGATATACACTGCAGCCAGCATGTCTACATATTCTTTTCGATTTTCACGGCGCACGCCTGCTTCGATCAGTGTACGGTCCGCAGCTACTGTCGTAAGGCGCTCATCCCACATGTGTACCGGAAGTCCGGTTCTGCGTTCGAGCATTGCCTTAAACTCCATCGTTTTTTCTACACGTTCCCCACTCGTATTGTTCATGTTTTTGGGAAGTCCCAGCACGAATTCTGTCACCTGATACTCTGCCACCAGTGCTTCGATTCTTGCAAGCGTCTTCCTCAGTTTATTCTCCGATGTCCGTCTGACAATCTCGATTCCCTGTGCTGTAATCCCGAGCGGATCACTCACAGCCACCCCCACAGTTTTCGAACCGAAATCCAGTCCCATGATCCGGATCATTCGCCGTCGTTCTGCCAGGATTTATTCTTGATATATTCCCTGAGCAGCTCCTCAACCAGCTCGTCACGCTCTACCTTCATAATCATGCTGCGTGCATTTTTGTAGCTTGTAATGTACGTCGGATCCCCGGACATAATATAGCCCACGATCTGATTTACCGGATTATAGCCCTTCTCAGCCATTGCATTGTAAACAAAATCAAGCACCATTTTCACGCGGGTCTCCGGGTCTGTGTTAAAAGTAAAATATTGTGTGTTATTAATATCTGCCATTTCTTCACGCCCTTATCCTAAACTGTATTTCCATTCTATTCTAATATAAGAACCGAAATTTTTCAATATTCTATTAACTATTCCATTCCTTTTTTCATCTTGCAAGTTACGATTCAGAAATTGTAACTGTTCAGAGCCAAGCAAAATTTCATAAAACAGGCGGAAAATGCTTGCATTTTTAAGCCTGTTTTTGAAATTTTATTTGGCGGATACGCCACACCGACGAAATGCGTAGCATTTTGGAGGTTGGCTCTGAACAGTTACCAGAAATTTATTCTTTCAACGTACAGATATGTGCTGCCGGTCCCGCGGTCAGAATCCCACGCACCGTTTCATTTGCATAATCGCGGTCCGCCAAAACTGCGGCTCTTATATATTCTTTCGTATATCCGGTAAAATATTCCTTTCCGGCAATCGTATTTTTTTCTTCAAAGAGAATCTCTGCTTCCCGTCCCATCCAGCTTTCTTCAAATGCCAGGCGGTTTTCCTCACCAAGCGCGATCAGCCGCTCGCTGCGAAATGCCTTGACCTGCTCATCCACCTGATCCGGCATCACTGCCGCACGCGTTCCCTGGCGCTTCGAATATTTGAAAATATGTGTCTCGTACAATTTGATCTGACGAAGAAATTCTTCCGTCACTGCAAACTCTTCCTCCGTTTCGCCCGGAAAGCCAACGATCACATCGGTTGTGAGCGCCGGAAGTGTAAATGCCTCCCGCAGAAGCTCACATTTTTCCCGGAATTCGCCTGATGTGTAGCGGCGGTTCATCCGTTTCAGAACGGTATCGCAGCCGCTCTGCAGTGAAAGATGAAAATGTGGGCAGACTTTTGGAAGCTCTGCCAGCGTGTATGCAAATTTTTCTGTCACAATCCCAGGCTCCAGAGAACCAAGGCGGATCCTGGAGATGCCGTCCACCTCATGCACTGCCTCGATTAATGCCGTCAGATCCATACCTTCGCCCAGATCCACGCCGTAGGAACTTAAATGGATACCGGTCAGCACGATCTCCTGGCATCCGCTTGCTGCAAGTGCACGTACCTCCTGCAGAACATCCTGCGTATCGCGGCTTCTTACCCTGCCTCTTGCAAACGGGATGATACAGTACGTGCAAAACTGATTACAGCCGTCCTGTACTTTGATATCGGCACGCGTCCGGTTTTCCGTGCGGTCGATAATCAGGTTCTCATACTCTTTTGTATGATTAATATCAATTTTTTTTGTCATCACACCGGATGGTTCTTCTGCTCTTTTTCCGGCTCTTTTTTGTTCAAAATCCCGAATCACTGAAACCAGCTGATTCTTCTGGTTATTTCCAAGAATAATGTCGATTGCCGGGTCTTTTTCCACGCCTCCGTCCGCTGTCTCCACATAGCATCCTGCTGCAACCACGATCGCATCCGGATTCATTTTTCTGGCTTTATGCAACATCTGCCTTGATTTTCGATCCGCAATATTGGTCACTGTGCACGTATTAATCACGTATACGTCGGCTCCAGGTTCGAACGGCACGATCTCATAACCGTCTTCCTCCAGCAGCTGACGCATGGCTTCTGTCTCATATGCATTTACCTTGCACCCAAGGTTATGAAGTGCTGCTCTCTTTTTCATTCTTTTCCCTCCGTTTTCGGCAAATTAACGAATAATTCCTGTTATCTTCGTATGTTTTCAGCTTGACTTTTCCCGGTTCAGCCGTTAAGATGATGCTGTAACAAAAAAAACTGATTTGGGAGGATTATAGCAATGAAAACAGTTCAGATCTCTTTAAACTCCATCGATAAGGTAAAATCTTTCGTAAATGATATTACAAAGTTCAACAATGACTTCGATCTTGTTTCCGGAAGATACGTTATCGACGCAAAATCCATTATGGGTATCTTCAGCCTTGACCTGTCCAAGCCGATCAACCTGAACATCCATGCTGAAGAGAACATCGATGAGATTATGACGGTTCTTGCTCCGTACATCATCTAATGTATCGGAACATTTACCACATCTGATTTGACAGATTTTATAACTGCTGCAGGAATCCTGCAGCAGCTTTTTTTATGCCTTTATTCAGCTTTACTCGACCCAGATGGTCTCTGTGGTCTCGATCGCAGTTTTTACCAGCTCGTCGATCTTCTCATCCAGCTTTCGCTCAGACGCCTCGATAATATGAATGTTTGGCTTTGTTACCGGATGCTTTGCCACAAAGATCGTACAGCAGTCCTCATACGGCAGAATCGATGTCTCATACGTATCGATCTTCTCCGAGATATCAATGATCTCCTGCTTGTCAAATCCGATCAGAGGACGGAATACCGGCATCTCGCACACCGCGTTCGTCGCAGCCAGGCTCTGCATGGTCTGGCTTGCTACCTGCCCGATACTCTCACCGGTTACCAGTGCCAGAGAACCTGTCTCCTTTGCAAAATGCTCTGCGATCCGCATCATATAGCGGCGCATGATAATAGTCAACTCATCATGCGGACATTTTTCATAAATATACAGCTGAATATCCGTGAAATTCACAACATGAAGATTGATCGGTCCGGCATACGGTGTCAGCTTTCTTGCCAGGTCTACTACCTTCTGTTTTGCCCGCTCGCTCGTATAAGGCGGCGCATGGAAATAGGTTGCATCCAGCTTGACACCACGCTTGCAGATCATGTAGCCTGCCACTGGACTGTCGATTCCGCCGGAGAGCAGCAGCATTGCTTTTCCGTTCGTACCAACCGGCATTCCGCCCGGTCCCGGAATAATCTTTGAGTAAATAAAAATCTTTCCGCTCTCACGAAGCTCCACATAAACCATAATCTCCGGATGATGCACATCCACCTTCAATCCCGGAAACTCTCTCAGGATACGCTCGCCAAGGATCGCATTTACTTCCATCGACTCAATTGGATACCGCTTGTTCGCACGGCGCGTATGCACCTTGAACGTCTGATGCTCCAGATCGTAGACGTTTTTCAGAAAAGTCAGCACATCGTCTCCAAGTGCCTCAATTCCCTTATCCTCCGCCTGCATAACCGGGCAGATTCCGACGATACCAAAAACATGCTGCAGATGTCCGACCGTCTCCTCGTAATCATATTCTCCTTCACAGTTCACAAAAATGCGGCCCTGCTCCTTATATACGGTAAATGTTCCATCACACTTTTTCAGTGCATGACGGATCTGGCGCACAAGCGCGTCCTCAAAGAGATGGCGGTTCTTTCCCTTGATCGCGATCTCTCCATATTTGATCAGAAATGTCTTAAACATGTGTAATTCCTTTCCTTTTTCAGTGTTCTTCTGTTCTGCCTGATGCGCGCGCATTCTGATCCATGCCATTCTGATCAAAAAATCAGCGGCTCTCTTTGCGCTTCTTTTGTTCCCACAGGCCTGTCAAAACGGTCGCTTTACTGGTTTCATCGCTCAGCTCTCATTATCGGCTGATCAATCAATGTCTTGCATATCTGCGCAGCACCGGCAGCAGTTCCCGCAGCGCTGCAAGCGCATAGTCCACCTCTTCATCCGTTGTAAAACGGCTGAAGCTGAAACGCAGGGTTGATTCCAGCAGCGGCTGTTCCATATGGATTTCTTTTAATACTGTGCTCACCGGAAGCTTCTTATTCGAAGAGCACGCAGAGCCGGACGATACGTAAATCCCCTTCTCCTCCAGCGCATGCAGCAATACCTCGCTTCGTACCCCCGGAAATGACGCACTCACGATATGCGGTGCACCTGCTTCTCCGCGCTGCGAATTTACGATCACTGCCGGATATTCCTTTTTTCCTGCGTGAAGTACCTCCATCTCCCTGCCGATCTGCTCAAGCCCGTCAATCATCCGCTCTTTCAGTTCCAGAAAATGCGCATAGCTCTCTTCAAAGTGTGCAAATGTCTGCTTTGCAGCTTCTCCAAGCCCGGCAGCACCCGGCACATTGTCCGTTCCGGAACGCATACCTTTCTGCTGTCCGCCTCCGTAGATCAGCGGTCTGATGTGCACCTTGTCGCTCACATACAGAAAACCGGAACCCTTCGGTCCATGGATCTTATGTCCGCTGACCGAAAGCAGATCGATACTCATCTTTTTCGGATAGATCGGCAGCTTTCCATATGCCTGGATTGCATCTACATGGAACAGAATATCCGGATTCTTCTTTTTGAGCAGCGCTCCTGCCTCCGCGACCGGCTCAATCGCTCCGATCTCATTATTGACCATCATCACAGACACCAGAATCGTATCCTCGCGAATGGCATGCTCCAGATCCTCAAGGCTGATATGGCCTTTTTCATCCACCGGCAGAAACGTAATCTCATATCCCTGCTCCTGCAGAAACTGCATCGGCATCAGCACTGCCGCATGCTCAACCGCCGTCGTGATCAGGTGCTTTCCGGCACGGCGCTTTGCATATGCGCCGCCGATCAGTGCCCAGTTGTTTGACTCGGTGCCGCCTGAAGTAAAATAAATCTCTTTCTCGTTTACCTTCAGAGACTTCGCAATGATCTCCCTCGCGTCTTTGAGATAATGTTCGGCCTCCACGCCCTTCATATGCTTCGAAGATGGATTTCCATAATCCTCCATCATTGTCTTTACTACAATATCTTTTACTGATTCCAGACAGCGCGTTGTCGCGGAATTGTCCAGATATGCTTCCATGTTCTGTTTCCTCACTTTTTTCTGCTGTTTTATTTCGATCCTTTTTTTGCAGAATCGTCTCCATACATCGGCTCTTATTGTACAGGAAACAGGGATGAAATGCAACAGGGAAATCCAGCGCATGGATAATGATTCACGATCCGTCTTGCTGTCTTTCAGATCATAAAAAAGCCCCGGCAGCATTTCCCGTTTCTGATTCTTCTTACCAGGAATACCGCCAGAGCTTCTTTGCGTCCAAAAATATATAACAGCTTATCATCCGGAATCCATAACATTGCGTGTCATCTCTTACTATGAAACTGTAAAGCGGACATTCGCAATCCGCTTCGCGACCTGCGTTCAAACCGCTGCTTTACTATCGCTTCACTCAATCCAGGTCCAGCTGCAGCATCAGCGCCGAGAGCACTGCAAGTCCTGCTGTCTCCGTCCGCAGAATCCGATGTCCGAGCGTAATCGGGTGCACACCTTTTTCCTGTGCATACGCGATCTCTGATTCTTCGAAACCGCCCTCCGGTCCGATCAGGATTGCAACGGATGTCCCCGGCTGCACTTTTGCAAGAATTGCACGGGTCTGTTCCATCCCCTCTGCGCATTCATATGGGATCAGGCAGACATCATACGTCTCCACCGCATAAATAACCGCCTCACGGAATGAAAATACCTTCGTCACCTCCGGTATCACCGTCCGCTTCGACTGCTTTGCAGCACTCTCGGCGATCGCATTCCAGCGTTTTCGTTTGGATTCCTCTTTTTTCTGATCGAGCTTTACGACCGCGCGGTGGGTCGCCATCGGAACCACTTCGTACGCGCCCAGTTCCACCGCCTTTTGAATAATCAGCTCCATCTTGTCACTTTTGGGCAGACCCTGAAATAAAGCCAGTTTCGATGGAAGCTCCGAGGATGCTTCTTTTTGCTCAAGGATTTCTGCGATGACTTGATCTTCCTGCAGTCTGCGGATCTCACAGAAATATTCTTTTCCGTCCGCTCCGCTGCTGACGGTGATCTTCTCTCCCGGCGTCATCCGAAGTACGTTTCGGATATGGTTAACATCACTGCCCTCAATCCAGATCTCCTTTTCGCCGATCTGCTCCGGCGCAACAAAAAAATGATACATGGCTCCTCCGCGATCAATTCTTTCTTGCAGTAACGGATACCCAGTCGTTCTGGTGGGTTACTTCCAGTACTTCCAGTCCGGCTGCCTTTACTGCCTCAACTACCGTCTCTTCCTTCTCATCAATGATACCGGAAGTAATGTAGATTCCGCCCTTTTTCATCTGATGAATGATCACCGGTGTCAGCGGAACGAGCACATCTGCAAGAATATTCGCCGTTACGATATCATATTTTTCATAGCCGACTGCATCCTGCACTGCTTTGTCATCAATGATGTTTCCGATCATGACATCCATACTGCCATCCGGGATCTCATTTGCTTCCAGATTTTCCTTTGCTGCCGTGATCGCACACGGGTCAAGATCTGTTCCAACCGCATGCTTCGCACCAAGTTTCAGCGCTACGATGGAAAGGATTCCACTTCCGGTACCGACATCAAGCAGCTCGGTCTCCGGTGTCACATATTTTTTCAGCTGACGCATGCAAAGTTGCGTCGTCTCATGCATTCCGGTACCGAATGCTGTACCCGGATCGATATGGATGATCATCTTATCCGCATCCTCCGGCTGTACCTCTTCCCAGGACGGAATGATCAGAATGTCATCGACATAAAACTGATGGAAATACTGTTTCCAGTTGTTGATCCAGTCCTTGTCTTCAGTCTGGCCTTCCTCGATGGTGCCCTCGCCGATATCCATAAAACTGCGGAGCTCCTCAAGTCCCTCGTTTACACGGGCAAGGATCGCCTCTTTGTCCGCATCCTCCTCCAGATAAAAGCTCAGATAGGCAATTCCGTCATCCTCCGGGGCATCCGGAAGGATATCTACAAACATCTGCTGCTTGTCGGACTCGGAAAGCGGTACCTTATCCTCAATCTCAACGCCCTCCACTCCGGCATCCGCCAGTGTGGAGATCACAATATCTTCTGCCTCTGTCAATGTCTTTAAGGTAAATTTATTCCAGCGCATTTCCCCATACCTTTCTTTTTCTATACTTTCACTTATTTCCAGTGGTACGCACACATTTCCCTGTTTCTCGCATCCAACTCTGCACATCGGAAGCCATGCATCTGCAATTTTCCCACTGCATTTTATCAATTTAGTTTAACATAGCCCCTGACAGAAGTCAATTACAGCAAAAAAGCCCCTGCAAACTGCTATGCAGAAGCTTTTTCTTACCTAATTTTCTGTTATTTCTCATTCTGGCCGTCCAGATCCTCAAAGGTCTCTTTCAGCTTATTCATGAAGCCCTTCTTTTTCCCCTTCTCGGCCTTTTCCGTTTTCTTCTCCTCGCTGCGTCCGAGGCTGTTGCCCGTCTCCATATCAAACTCCTTCAGAGCCTGCTTTGCAGCATCATTTAATTTCGTCGGAACCTGAACAACCAGTGTAACGTAATGGTCACCACGGACATTCTTGTTGCGCAGGGATGGAACACCCTTTCCTTTGAAACGGACCTTCGTATCGGTCTGTGTGCCAGGCTTTACAGTATAGATGATATCGCCATCCACCGTATTAATCTTGATATCCCCGCCCAGGGCCGCCTGTGCATAGGACATCGGTACTGTCGAATAGATATCCATATCCTGTCTCTGGAAGATCGGATGTCTGCCCACGATCACCTCGACGAGCAGATCGCCTCTCGGACCGCCATTTGTACCTGGCTCACCTTTTTCACGGATACGGATACTCTGTCCATTGTCGATACCTGCCGGAATCGTTACTTTGAATTTCTTCCGGCTGGATGTATAACCGGTGCCGCGGCACGCCGTACATTTTTCTTTGATGATCTTTCCGCTTCCGCCGCAGTCCGGACACGTCTGCACGTTCTGAACCGTGCCAAACAGAGACTGCTGGGTAAATACTACCTGACCTTTGCCGCCGCACTTCGGGCACGTTTCCGGATTTGTTCCTGGCTTTGCGCCTGTACCGTGACACGTCTCACACTCATCCTTCTGGTTGAGCTCGATCTCCTTCTCACATCCGGAAATCGCCTCCTCAAAAGTGATGCGGACGCTGGTGCGCAGATTTGCTCCCTGCATGGGACCTCTGGATGCTCCGCGTCTTCTTCCGCCCCCAAAGAGATCGCCGAAGATGTCACCGAAGATATCACCCATATCGCCGCCGTTAAAATTGAAGCCGTCGAATCCGCCAAATCCGCCTGCTCCGCCGCCCTGCTCAAATGCCGCATGGCCAAACTGGTCGTACTGTCTGCGCTTCTCCGGGTCACTCAGAACCGCATACGCCTCTGATGCTTCCTTAAACTTCTGCTCTGCCTCTTTATCGCCCGGATTCATATCCGGATGATACTTTTTCGCCAGCGCACGGTATGCTTTTTTCAGCGCTGCGTCGTCTGCATTTTTGTCCACACCCAGGACTTCGTAGTAATCCCTTTTATTCTCTGCCATAATTTCTTCCACCTTACCTGACAATGCCCCTGCAGGCACTGCCCACAGGGGTATTCCTTATTTTATCTGTCACCTGCCATACATTTCATCTGCTGCACAGCCTGCGTTTCTTTGCCCTAAAGCGCTTAGACTTCTCTGTAATCTCCGTCTACCACATCATCATCCTGCGGAGCGCTTCCTGTATTTGCGCTGCCCATATCCGGACCTGCGCCTGCTGCTCCGGCCGCACCTGCTGCTCCCTGTGCATTCTCATACACTTTTGCGAACAGTTTCTGTGCGCTGTTCATCAGTTTCTCCTTACCAGCCTTCAGCTCATCGATCTGTGCATCTGTCATGTCTTCCGGATTTGTCTTCTCGATCAGTTCTTTCAGCTCTTTCAGATCAGCCTCTACCGCACTCTTGTCTGCAGCGTCGATCTTGTCGCCAACCTCTTCCATAGCCTTCTCGGTCTGGAATACCATTGCATCTGCATCGTTTCTTGTATCGATTGCTTCCTTCTTCTTCTTATCCTGTGCCTCGTACTCAGCAGCCTCTTTTACTGCCTTGTCGATCTCGGAATCAGACATGTTGGATCCGGAAGTGATCGTGATGTGCTGCTCTTTGCCTGTACCAAGATCCTTAGCGGATACGTTTACGATACCATTTGCATCGATATCAAAAGTAACCTCGATCTGCGGAACACCTCTTCTTGCTGGCGGGATACCATCCAGACGGAACTGGCCAAGAGACTTGTTGTCTTTCGCGAACTGTCTCTCACCCTGTACTACATGGATATCTACTGCTGTCTGATTGTCTGCTGCGGTGGAGAATACCTGGCTCTTCTTTGTCGGGATTGTGGTATTTCTCTCAATCAGCTTTGTTGCTACGCCGCCGAGGGTCTCGATGGAAAGTGACAGCGGGGTAACATCCAGAAGAAGGATATCGCCTGCGCCTGCATCGCCTGCGAGCTTACCACCCTGAATAGAAGCACCAAGTGCTACACACTCATCCGGGTTCAGAGTCTTGCTCGGCTCATGTCCGGTCAGCTGTCTTACTTTGTCCTGTACAGCCGGCATACGTGTGGAACCGCCAACCAGAAGTACCTTGGACAGATCTGCTGCAGTAAGGCCTGCATCTTTCAGTGCGTTCTGTACCGGGATAACCGTTCTCTCTACCAGATCATGTGTCAGCTCATCAAATTTTGCTCTGGTCAGATCCATCTCAAAATGCTTCGGACCAGTCTCGTTTGCTGTGATGAACGGCAGGTTGATATTGGTCGTTGTGGAGGAGGACAGCTCCTTCTTTGCCTTCTCTGCTGCTTCTCTTAATCTCTGCAGTGCCATCTTATCGTTGGAAAGGTCAATGCCTTCTTTTTTCTTGAAGTCCTCAATCATGTAATCGGTAACTTTCTTATCGAAGTCATCACCGCCCAGTCTGTTGTCACCGTTTGTTGCAAGTACTTCGATGACGCCATCGCCGATCTCGATGATAGATACATCGAATGTACCACCGCCAAGGTCATATACCATGATCTTCTGCTCTTTGTCATTGTCAAGACCATATGCAAGTGCTGCTGCTGTCGGCTCGTTGATGATACGCTTTACATCAAGTCCTGCGATCTTTCCTGCATCCTTGGTTGCCTGACGCTGTGCATCGTTGAAGTATGCCGGTACAGTAATGACTGCCTCTGTTACTTTCTCGCCAAGATAGTTCTCAGCATCTGCTTTCAGCTTCTGAAGAATCATTGCAGAGATCTCCTGCGGAGAATATTTCTTTCCGTCAATCTCTACTCTGTAATCACTGCCCATATGTCTCTTGATGGAAGAGATCGTACGGTCTGCATTTGTAACTGCCTGACGCTTTGCCGGCTCTCCTACCAGTCTCTCGCCGCTCTTTGTAAATGCCACTACGGACGGGGTTGTTCTGGATCCTTCTGTATTTGTAACGACGGTTGCTTTGCCGCCTTCCATAACTGCTACGCAGCTGTTTGTTGTACCAAGGTCAATACCAATAATCTTGCTCATAATCGTTTCCTCCTCATCAGATTCTGTCTGTATCTTAATTTGCTACTTTTACCATACTGTGTCTTACAACGGTATCGCGGTAGAGGTATCCTTTCTGGAACTCCTCCACGATGATGTTTTCACCGGCCTCTTCATCCTCCACATGCATCACTGCATTGTGAAAGTTCGGATTAAATTCCTGACCGACCGCCTCGATCGGCTTGACACCGATGCTCTCAAGAGAGGCCATCAGCTGGCGGTAAACCTTTTCCATTCCCTGTACGAACGGATCTTCCTTCTGCTCGTCTGTCACACTGGCAAACCCGCGCTCAAAATTGTCTACCGTCGGCAGAAGCTTTTCGATCACGCTCTTCGCGCCAACCTCAAACATTGCTGCCTTCTCTTTTTCGGTACGTTTGCGGAAGTTGTCAAATTCTGCCATCTGCCGCTGTACCCGATCTGTAAGTTCTTCAATCTGTGTGTCTTTTTTATCTTTCTTTTTCTTTCCGAAGAAGCCTTTCTTTTTGCTGTCCTCTTCCTCGGAAGATGCATCGTCTTTTTCTTCCGGCTCAGCTGCAGCTTCCCGCGTATCTTCCGTAGCAGCCTGTTCTTCTGCAGCCGTTTCCGTGGTCTCTGTCTCTGCAGCTTCCTTCGAAAGCTCTTCGTTTCTGTTTTCCTCCACTGGACTTTCCACCTTTCTCCGGCAGCGCTCCACTTGGATCACTGCTTTCCTTTTTTAAATATTTCATCCAACTGTGCCATCAGCGTTTTCATCGTGCCGACTACCTTCTCGTAGTCCATACGCTTCGGTCCAATGACACCGATTTTGCCATACATGCCATCTCCCAGCTCATACGTCGCTGTCACCACGCTGCAATCCTGCATCGTCGCCACCGGAGATTCGCCTCCGATGTAAACCTGAATGCCGGTTTCATCATTCGAATCCTGACTGATAATATCTGCCAGCTCTTTCTTATCTTCAAATGCACTGATCAGCTCACTGGCTTTCTCACTTGTGCTCAGCTCCGGATATTTGAAAATATTCGTCGCTCCGCTGGTGTAGATCTCCAGATCATCGTCAGAAGTCTGAATGGCTTCAGCCACCGTATCAAGAACCCGGTCTACCAGCTCACTGTGTACCCCGGCCTGTCCTTTCAGCTTTGCAATCGTACCAAGATTGATCTCTTCGATCGTCAGACCGTTCAGTGCGCTGTTCAGCAGGATATTCATCTCAAGAACCGTCTTCTGGTCAAGTCCGTGCTCGATATCGAGAAGCCTGTTCTTGACGACATTTCCTTCTGCAACGATCGTTGCAAGAAGCTGACTGTCATTGACAACGGACAGCTGAATGAACTTCAGCTTCGTCCGGTGGTACTGTGGACCGGAAATCATCGCTGCATAGTTCGTATTTGCGGCCAGCACTTTTACCATCTGCTTCAGCAGAAGCTCCATCTTATCCTGCCTCTGAAGCACCAGCTCCTTCATCTCCGTAACCTCGCGGTCCTTTTCCTCCATCATGCGGTCCACATATAAGCGATAACCTGCATCGGAAGGAATCCGTCCTGCGGAAGTGTGGGGCTGAAGAATATAACCCATGTCCTCCAGGTCTGACATCTCATTTCGTATCGTAGCGGAACTCAGATTCAGGTCAGCGTATTTAGAAATTGTACGTGAGCCAACCGGCTCTCCTGTTTCCAGGTAGGTCTTGACGATAGCTTTTAAAATTTCCCATTTTCTATCATCGAGCTTCATCTGAACTCCTCCTGTTTCATTTTCATAAGGTATTTCAGAAGAAACAGATTGTTTTCTTCTGCTTTGTTAGCACTCTATGAACTTGAGTGCTAACACCTTATGCAGTTAATATAATACCTTGCCCTTTGTTTGTCAATAGCTATTTTTAATTTTTTTCCGCCTTCTCCACAATTTGACATTTCTTTCAACTGTGTTATAGTAGAATCTATTCTATGGATTTCCTTTCAGAAACCTGTTTTGGAAATCATTTACCCGCACATCTTTTTTTCAAGAAAGGAACCTTATATATATGAAGAAACAGACTCTGCTCTGTCTGACCCTCACCCTGCTTGGCATGGTGCTCCTGTGCTCACTCGCCATCTATCTAAAAGCAAGTGATCCATCGGACGAGCTGCTCGCACATACTCAGAAAACACAGTCGGAAGCAGATGCCGTGATCGAAACACTTCAGCGCAGCGTGCAGCAGGCCGACGAGGCACGCACTCAAGAAACCGAGACCGAATCCTCCGACTCTCCTCTTTTCATCTGGGTCGGTGATTCCCGCACGGTCGGCATGGAACGTGCCATGAAAGATGGCGACTGCTATATTGGCGCCTCCGGAGAAGGCTATTACTGGTTTTCTACCGAGGGACTCCCTCTTATGAAAAAGGCGATCCTGCAGTATCCAGACGCTCCTGTCATTCTCAACCTCGGTGTCAACGATCACGAGAACCTCGACCTCTACCTCGCTCTGTATCGCTCGCTGCTTAAAGAATACCCTGATACAGGCTTTTATTTTCTCTCCGTCAATCCGATCGACCCGGAGCGCTGCAGTGCAATCACAAACGAAGAAATCACAGACTTCAACGAGCACATGAAAACACTTTTTCCGGATACGTATATCGACAGCTATACCTGGATGATGGCTAATGCGGTCGAGACAATTGACGGAATCCATTACAGCGAGGAGGATTACCGTGCGCTGCACGATTTCACTCTTTCACAGCTTGCCCTGATGGAAGAAAAATAATTCTTATCACCGTTCAGAACCAGCTTTTTCAAAACGCTTGCTATAAGTGGTGACACAAATTTTACACAGTTTTTTTCTTGACTCATTTTTCTATTTGTTCTACACTAGAATATATCTGGATCTGACGGATCTATCCAAAAACAGTCTTCTCACCTGTTGGTGTACAAGACTGTTTTATTATGATAAAAAACACCGTTTTTCTGATCTGTCAGGTTTCTGCACTGTACTCTCATAATCTTTTCATGCCTGATTTTACGAAAAAATTTTTTATTACCCCCAAAAAGCAGATACAGAAAAGATTGCGGGAGGACATTACCAAAGAAGGGAGGAAATCATTTGTTTCAGACACTGTTAAAAGAAGTACGGGAATACAAACGAGCTTCCATCGCAACTCCGCTCTTTATGCTGCTGGAGGTGCTGATGGAGACCATGATTCCCTATCTGATGGCCTCGATCATCGATAAGGGCGTAAATGCCGGTGATCTCGGACACATCTACCGCGTCGGCGGACTGATGATCGTCGCAGCCGCCATCGGACTGTTTGCCGGCATGGCCGGCGGACGATACGGGGCAAAAGCTTCTGCCGGACTTGCCAGAAATCTCCGCGGAAGCATGTTCGATCATATTCAGACCTTTTCCTTTGCGAATATTGATAAATTCAGCACGGCAGGTCTTGTCACACGTCTGACCACCGATGTAACCAACATTCAGAACGCTTACCAGATGATGCTCCGCATGATGATGCGTGCTCCGGCGAGTATGGTCTGTGCGCTTGTCATGGCCTTTACCATCAATGCACGCCTTGCCAGCATTTATCTCGTTGCAGTTCTTTTTCTCGGCGTGATCCTGTTTTTCATTATCCGCCATGCCACCAGATATTTCCGGATGGCATTTCCAAAGTATGATGAACTCAACGCTTCTGTTCAGGAAAATGTCTCTGCGATCCGCGTCGTAAAAGCTTACGTCCGCGAGGAACACGAGACCACTAAATTTAAAAAAGCCAGCGAAAATATCTACCGTATCTTTGTCAAAGCAGAACACAACGTTATTTTCAATGCGCCTCTGATGCAGTTTACCGTTTATACCTGTATCATCCTGATCAGCTGGCTCGGTGCAAAAATGATCGTCAGCGATACACTGACCACCGGGGAACTGATGAGCCTTCTGACGTACTGCATGAATATCCTCATGAGCCTGATGATGCTCTCCATGGTCTTTGTCATGCTCTCTATGAGCACGGCCAGCGCAGAGCGTATCTGTGAAGTCTTAAACGAGAAAAGTGACCTTTCCGATCCGGAAAATCCGATCATGGAAGTGCCGGACGGAAGCATCGCTTTTCATCATGTAGACTTTTCCTATAAAAAGGACAGCCAGGAACCAGTATTGCAGGATATCAATCTCGACATCCACTCCGGTGAAACAATCGGCATCATCGGTGCGACCGGAAGTGCAAAATCCAGTCTCGTTTCTCTGATCAGCCGTCTTTACGACGTTTCCGCAGGCGAAGTACTGGTCGGCGGTCATAACGTAAAGGAATATGAAATGGAAGCGCTGCGCAACCAGGTCTCTGTCGTATTACAGAACAATGTACTGTTCTCTGGCACCATCTACGACAATCTGCGCTGGGGAAATCTGCAGGCAACTGATAAAGAATGCCAGGAAGCCTGCCGTCTTGCATGTGCAGATGAGTTCATCCACACATTCCCTCAGGGATATGACACCCGTATCGAACAGGGTGGAAACAACGTCTCCGGTGGTCAGAAGCAGCGTCTGTGTGTCGCGCGCGCCCTGCTGAAAAAGCCGAAGATCCTGATCCTCGACGACAGTACGAGCGCTGTGGATACCGCAACGGATGCAAAAATCCGACGGGCTTTCCGTGAAGAAATCCCGGACACGACAAAACTGATCATCGCACAGCGCATCTCCAGTGTTCAGGATGCTGACCGCATTCTTGTGCTCGAAGAAGGCCGTATCAACGGCTTTGGTACCCATAAAGAGCTGCTCGCCGGCAATGCCATCTACCGTGAGGTCTATGAATCCCAGACAAAAGGCGGCGGCGATTTTGATGAAAAAAAGGAGGTGTGAGTATGCCAGGACCAGGAAACCGCGTCCCGCGCGGACAGAAACCACAGGTAGCCAACCCGGGCAAACTTCTCATGCGCCTGATGGGCTATGTATTCCGCGATTATAAAATCCACTGCATCAGCGTTCTTGTGCTGATTCTCATCGGCGTTCTTGCCAATGTGCAGGGCACCATGTTTACCAAAAATCTGATCGATGACTATATCACTCCGTTTCTGCTGACCGACCAGCCGGACTTTTCTCCGCTTGCCGGAGCGATCGGCCGGGTAGCCATCTTCTACGGACTCGGTGTCATCTCAACGTATGCTTACAACCGCATCATGGTTTCCGTGACTCAGGGAACCTTGCGCAATCTGCGCAACGATCTGTTTTCCCATATGGAGCTTCTGCCGATCCGGTATTTTGATACCCACGCACACGGCGACATCATGTCTGTCTATACAAACGATATCGATACGCTCCGCCAAATGATCAGCCAGAGTATTCCGCAGATCATCAACAGCTCATTTACGATCGTCAGTGTCTTTGTGAGCATGCTCATTCTGAACGTGCCGCTGACCCTCGTCACACTCGTAATGGTTAGCCTGATGCTCATCTGTACAAAAAAGGCTGCCGGTCTGAGCGGAAAATATTTTCTTGAGCAGCAGCGCAACCTCGGTAAAGTTAATGGCTACATTGAGGAAATGATGAACGGCCAGAAGGTTATAAAGGTCTTCTGTCACGAAGAAGAAAGTAAAAAAGACTTTCACCGCCTCAATGACGCGCTGTTTCACAGCGCCGACCAGGCGAACACCTTTGCAAATATCCTGGGTCCGATCAACGCGCAGCTCGGAAATATCAGCTATGTGGTCTGCGCGATCGTCGGCGGTATTCTTGCCTTAAACGGCATTGGCGGCTTTACCCTTGGCGGACTTGCAAGTTTCCTTACTTTCAACAAGAGCTTCAACATGCCGATCAACCAGGTCAGCCAGCAGTTCAACTCTATCGTCATGGCTATGGCCGGTGCAGAGCGTATCTTCCAGCTCATGGATGAGCCGACCGAAGTCGATAACGGCTATGTCCTGCTCGTCAACGCCAAAGAGGAAAACGGAAGGCTTACTGAGAGCACCAGCCGCACAGGCCACTGGGCATGGAAGCATACCCATCAGGCAGACGGCTCCGTCGATTATAAGGAACTGCGCGGTGACGTCGTCTTTGACGGTGTGGACTTCGGCTATACGGACGATAAAATCGTGCTCCACGACGTGAAACTTTACGCAAAGCCAGGTCAGAAGATCGCATTTGTCGGTTCCACCGGTGCCGGAAAAACGACGATCACCAACCTGATCAACCGTTTCTACGATATTCAGGATGGAAAGATCCGGTATGACGGTATCAATATCAACAAAATCCGCAAAGCGGATCTGCGCCGGTCTCTCGGTATTGTACTGCAGGATACGCATCTCTTTACCGGAACAGTCAGCGAAAACATCCGCTTTGGAAAGCTTGATGCGACCGATGAGGAAGTCATCGCAGCAGCAAAGCTCGCGAATGCAGACGGCTTTATCCGCCGTCTCCCGGATGGCTACAACACAATGCTCACCGGAGACGGTGCAAACTTAAGCCAGGGTCAGCGTCAGCTGCTTGCCATCGCACGCGCCGCGATCGCAGATCCGCCTGTTCTCATCCTCGACGAGGCAACCAGCTCAATCGACACCCGTACAGAACGGATCGTCCAGGAAGGCATGGACCGTCTGATGAAAGGACGGACAACATTCGTTATCGCCCACCGTCTCTCCACAGTCCGCAATTCTGACTGTATCATGGTACTGGAACAGGGACGCATCATCGAGCGCGGCACTCATGATCAGCTGATTGCTGAAAAGGGACGGTATTATCAGCTGTATACCGGAAACGCAATCGGAGCATAAAAAACTCCCACAGCAGAAAGAATTTCTTCTTGTCTGCTGTGGGAGTTTTATTTTATGTTTTGTAAACTTTTTTACGCCAGCTTTTCTCCGGTCAGCATCTCATATGCCTGCAGGTATTTGCTGATCGTCTTGTCGACAATCTCCTGCGGAAGCGTCCAGTCATTGCCCGGGTTCGCCTTCAGCCAGTCACGTGCAAACTGCTTGTCAAAGGACGGCTGTCCATGCCCCGGCTCATAGCCTTCTGCAGGCCAGAAACGGGAGCTGTCCGGTGTAAGCATCTCATCGCCAAGCACGATATTTCCATTCTCATCCAGTCCAAACTCAAATTTAGTGTCCGCAATAATGATTCCACGGGATGCCGCATACTCTGCACATTTTTTGTACAGCGCGATCGTGTAATCACGGATCTTCTCTGCGTACTCTTTTCCCCTGCCCGGATAATATTTTTCCAGATGTGCAATGCTCTGCTCAAAAGAAATATTTTCATCATGATCACCGATCTCAGCTTTGGTAGACGGTGTGTAGATCGGCTCCGGCAGTTTGTCAGATTCCTGTAAGCCTTCCGGAAGGCGAATACCGCAGACCTCACCGGTCTTCTGATAGCTTGCCCAGCCGCTTCCTGTGATATAACCGCGCACGATACACTCAACCGGAATCATATTCAGTTTCCGACACATCATGCTGTTTCCGTCAAACTTCTCCTGCTGGAAAAATTCCGGCATATCTTTTACGTCTGTAGAAATCATGTGGTTCGGAAGGATATCCTTCGTCAGATTAAACCAGAACTTTGACATCTGCGTCAGGACAGTTCCTTTTTTCGATACTACATTGTTCAGAATTACGTCGAAGCAGCTGATACGGTCTGTTGCCACCATGATCAGGCTGTCTCCATTGTCATAAATCTCGCGCACCTTACCTTCTTTAATCGGCTTCATTTCCTGCATGATCTTATCCCTCACATTATCCCGGAACTGCCCTGCACATTCTGCCAGGCACGTTCCTGTGCTGTTATGTTACCGTTCAAAGCCGGACCTCTCCCCGCCAGCGCAGAAATCTTATGTATCTTTCTAGCTGCGAACAGCCCCGTCACTGCTCTGAACATTTGCATCGCTACAAAATTACTACTAATGTCCTGTACTTGTCAAGAATTTTTTCCCGCAAACAGTCCCGTGCAGTCAGTTAACCTGGATGCACGCACCCTGCCGCAGCGCCTTCAGACCGTCTAAAATGACAGATTCTGCCTCTTCCAGCGATACGGTACACTGCTTGTTCTCATCATCTTCTGCCGCGAACATCTTCTTCAGTGTCACTTTATTTTCTTTCAGCTCATCCTCTCCAAGGAACATTGCATACGGGATCGACAGCTTATCTGCGTAGCTGATCTTATGTTTGAACTTCTTCTTTTCAAAATAAATCTGTGTGCTGATTCCTTGCGCACGAAGCTTTGCGGAAATCTCCACTGCCGCTGCCATATCCTCTGTCATCGGGATCACGAGCACATCCGCGGATGTCGCAAGCACACGGTTCAGATAATCAAACTCATTTAGGATATAAAACAGTCTCGTCAGGCCGATCGACATGCCGACACCCGGAAGTTTTTTCTTCGTATAAAACTCTGCCAGATTATCATAACGGCCGCCGCTGCAGATACTTCCGAGCTCCGGATGGCGGTTGAATGTCGTCTCATATACGGTTCCGGTGTAATAATCCAGACCTCTTGCGATCGTCAGATCCACGCGGTAATTCTCCTGCGGAACGCCGAATTTATCCATGTAATAAACAACCTCTGAGAGTTCCTGCACGCCAAGATCCAGCTTTTCGCTGCGGCCTGCAAAACCTTTCAGTTTCTCAAGGATCTCTGAATTGGAACCCTTGAACGTCAGCAGCGCAAGCAGCCCGTCGGATGCCTCTGCCGGTACATTCATCTCAGACAGTTCCGCTTTTACACTCTCCTCACCGATCTTCTCCAGCTTGTCGATCACGCGCATGACATCCGTCGCGATCTCGCTCAGCCCATACATCTCAAACAGTCCGTTTAATACCTTGCGGTTGTTCAGCCGGATCGTAAAGTCGTGCAGTCCAAGTCCTGTGAATACCTGATACATGATGCTCGGCACTTCCGCGTCATTCACTACGCTTAAATCACCGTCTCCGATGATATCAATATCCGCCTGATAAAATTCACGGAATCTTCCCTGCTGTGCACGCTCGCCGCGGTATACCTTTCCAATCTGGTAACGCTTGAACGGAAACGTCAGCTCTGAATAATTTTTTGCCACATATTTTGCAAGCGGCACTGTCAGGTCAAAACGCATCGCCATATCCGTATCGCCCTTGCTGAAACGGTAAATCTGTTTCTCCGTATCGCCGCCAGTCTTCGCCAGCAGGATCTCGCTGCGCTCCAGCACCGGCGTATCAATCGGATAAAATCCAAACAGACGGTAGGTCTCCTCCAGCTTCTGTTTAATTTTTTCAAAAAGGACCTGCTCCTTCGGCGGCAGCTCCATAAAACCTGATAAGTTCTTCGGGGTAATGATTTTCATGGTTGTTCCTTCTCTTTCTGTTGTTCTGTAAAACGGTTTCATTCTATCATGTTACTTTCCACTTGTAAAGTCTGCCGGATACACCAGATTCCACTGTCTGCGCAGTTCATCACACTGCGCCAGGATATCATGACTTGCCTGCCACGTCATCACCGGCGACTCCTTTTTTCCGTCCCTAAGACACGCATTGACATGGCGCAGCTCATACTGGTATCCCTCGTCCTCGATCCCCGGAACCTTCTGCTGTACCGGACATTCCAGGACTTCTGTTTTCTCCCCGATCACGATCTGTGCCCGTGTCGGCTTCCAGAACTTTGGCAGGATCATATGGCCCTCTGTACCATAAATATAAGCCGTATCGATCATATCTGTACGCACTGCGCTGCACATCATGCCAAGCTCACCTTTCTCATACTGCGCGATATACGCCGCCTGTTCATCCACCGGAAGATGCATTTCATCCGTGTTCATCGATGCCATGCCCATGAGCCGCACCGGATTCTTCTGCAGGATCATATGATTAAAATGCAGGTTGTAAACGCCTGTGTCAAGAAGACCGCCGCCTGCACGCTCCAGATCAAAAAGCCGTGAAGACGGATCTTCCGTCCGGTAAGAAAAGTTGGTGCTGATCGCACGTACCTCGCCGATCCCATCCTCCGAAAAATACGGGCGCAGCTGCTCTATCAGAGGAAAAAAGCGTGTCCATACTGCTTCCATAAAGAAAACTCCATTTTTTCTTGCACATGCGACCATCTCGTCCAGCTCACGCGCATTGATCCCGGCCGGTTTTTCCACCAGTACTGCCTTGCCTGCATTCATTGCGCGGATTGCCAGATCCTTATGCGCCGGATGCGGAACCGGAATATAAACGATATCGATATCCTCCCGGGCAAGCAGTTCCTCATAAGTAAGCGCCTCCGGAATCTGAAATGTTTCCGCCATCAGCTGCGCCCGTTCCTTTGTTCTTGATGAGACCGCTGCGATCTCCATGTCTTCTACCTGGCGTACTCCTTTCATCCACCGGTGCAGGATATTACCTGCACCGAGAAGTCCCCAGCGAATTTTTCTTTGCATAATGTTTCCTCCTACTTGTGTTCATTTCCGGACGTTCTGCACGCAGGCCACAGACCCACTTGCTTCGCAAGTTATTCGCTGCTTCGCAGCTCCTGTCTGCGGCTAATGGGCGTTCCGCCCATCCCAGAAGCATATCTCAGCCTTTCGCAAATAAATTTGCTTCAGTCTGTTCTATGCTTCTGCTGCTGTTCAGAACTGGTAAGAATAAATTCCGACATAACGTAGTTACTGAGGTTCATTCCTTCGGGCGTAAGAAAATAGCGGTCGCCTTTCCGGGCGAGCAGGCCATGCCGGATCAGGCTGTCCGGGGTTTCTCCGTAGACTTCCCGGATCGTCCTCCGGAATCGTTTCTCAAATTCTGATTCTGACACACCTGCCATCCTGCGCAGTCCGAGGAACATAAATTCTTCCATTTCATCGTTCTGCGTCAGAGCCTCTGTCTCGCGATAGCCGGCCAGTTGCTCCGTAGCTGCGGTCAGATATTCTTCCATATGCTCTGTATTGCGATAACGCGTATGGTTCAGCAGCGAAGAGGCACCGAGTCCGAAACCGGCATACCACACACCAGTCCAATATCCATCATTATGGCGGCACGCAAATCCTGGTTTTGCATAATTCGATATCTCATAGCGATGCATGCCATGTTCCAGCAGCTTTTCCTCTGTGCGCGCATACATCTGTCGTTCTGCCTCTTCAGATGGAAGAAGCTCCGGCTCCTCTCCCTGATCCCGCAGTTCCTCATCCTTCCGATACCGTGTATAAAACGGAGTTCCTTCTTCAATGATCAGGCTGTAAGCCGAAATATGTTCCGGTTCAAGCGCCAGCACCTGATCGAGCGTCCGTTCCCAGGAAACCACACTCTGCCCCGGCAGCCCGGACATTAGATCAATATTGATGTTTGTAAATCCAACACGCCGCGCCGCATGGTACGTCTCCAGAAACGCTTCCCATGTATGGATTCTGCCAAGCAGTGCAAGTTCCTGGTTGTCCGCCGACTGCAGGCCAAGGCTCAGACGATTGATTCCAATCTTTCTATAATAAGAAAGCTTCTCTTCTCCTGCTGTTCCGGGATTGCATTCAATCGTGATCTCCACACTGCCAAAATCTCCATCAATTTCACTCACAAAATGAAACTTCCGTCTCACCGCCTCCAGAATCCGCCCAATCGCCTCTTGGGAAAGTACAGAAGGTGTCCCGCCGCCAATAAAAACAGAGCAGACTACATACTGCTCTGCATTCGGAAACGCCTGAATTTCCCGGATCAGCGCATCTGTATACTGCTCCTGTGTTTTTTGATCTGCAGGTCCGGAAAGGAAATCACAGTACGCACACTTACGCACACAAAACGGGATGTGAATATAAATTTCCAGTTCTCTTGTCATCGTTTTCTCCGCCTGTTTTTTATGAGATTTTTGATCCTGGCCCCCTGACATCCTTGATACTGGACGCACGCTCATAAGGCATTCTGCCTTATGAGATTTTGCGCTGATCCTGGCACCCTGACATCCTTGATACCGGACGCACGCTCATAAGGCATTCTGCCTTATGAGATTTTGCGCTGATCCTGGCACCCTGACATCCTTGATACCGGACGCACGCTCATAAGGCATTCTGCCTTATGAGATTTTTTTCTCCAGGATCTTCCGTATTTTAAGTGCGAATACCGTACCGCAGATCGTTGCCGCCAGCGCATCTGCGGTACACTCTGCGAAGTAAATGCTGTCTGCCTTTCCAGTGACCATCGGAAAGATCAATGCGAACGGCACAAGCAGAAATACCTTACGCAGCAGCGCCATAAACAGGGAAATCTTTGCCTGTCCAAGTCCCATAAACGTTGTCTGACAGCCCATCTGAATACCGAAAATCAGCATCCCGGCCAGAAAGATCGGTGCCGCATGTCCCACAAGTGCGATCAGCTCCTCATCCTGTGTAAACATCCGTGCAAGTACCTTTGGAAACATCATCTCAAGTGCCGTCAGCAAAAAAGAAAATCCTGCCGTCACGGCAATAATCCTGCGGTATGCCTGTTTCACCCGGTTCAGCTTCCCTGCGCCAAAATTGTAGCTGAGGATCGGCTGTACACCCTGGGTAAATCCGTTGATCGGCGTGCTCGTCAGCTGCATGATACTCTGCAGAATCGTCAGTGAACCGACATACACATCATTTCCGTAGCGCTGCAGGCCACTGCTCATGACCACCGAAATCAGGCTTTCTGTGCTCTGCATGATGAATGGTGATACACCAAGTGCCATAATAGAACCAACCAGTTTCAAATCCGGCCGGATACAGTCCGACTTAAGCCGCAGTGATGTCTTCGGCGATGTCATAAAGCGCAGTACCCAAATTGCTCCTGCAAGCTGTGACAGGATGGTTGCAAGCGCAGCTCCCTGTACCCCCATATGGAATCCAAAAATGAAGATCGGATCCAAAATGATATTAAACGCGGCTCCGATGAGCACCGATCCCATTGCCGTCTTCGACTGCCCCTGTGCTGTAATAAACGGATTCAGTCCGAGTACGATCTGTACAAAAAATGTGCCGATCAGGTAAATCCTCAGATATGCACTTGCGTACGGGTAAGTCGCATCGCTTGCTCCTACCAGATACAAAAATGGTTTTTCTGCCGCATAAAATACAGCCATGACACCAATCGTAAAAACGCACAGCATTGTAAAAACATTGCCAAGGATCCGCTCTGCCTTTCTTTTATTGCCCTGTCCAAGTGCGATCGCCGCAAGCGGTGCACCGCCTGCTCCCGCAAGGGAACTGAATGCGGAAATAATCGTGATCACCGGAAGTGTCAGTCCAAGTCCGGTCAGCGCCTCCCTTCCGACGCCCTGCCCGATGTAAACGCGATCCACAATGTTATACAAAAGATTGATCAGCTGGGCAACCAGCGTCGGAATTCCCATGGAAAACATCAGACGGCCAAGCGGCCATGTTCCGAGTTTTTCTTCTGAATTATTCATAGTTTTATTACCTTTAGCTACAGCAGCTATTCGAAATTTTTTTATTTGTCATCCAGCTTCAGAACGCTCATAAATGCTTTCTGCGGAATCTCTACATTTCCGACCTGGCGCATACGCTTCTTTCCTTCCTTCTGTTTTTCCAGAAGCTTCTTTTTACGGCTGATATCGCCGCCATAGCATTTCGCCAGCACGTCCTTACGCATCGCCCGTACAGTCTCACGTGCAATGATCTTACTTCCCACTGCCGCCTGAATCGGGATTTCAAACAGCTGGCGCGGAATCTCGTCTTTTAACTTTTCGCACATTTTGCGGCCTCTCTCATATGCCGTATCCGCAAATACAATAAACGAAAGTGCATCGACCTCCTCACGGTTCACCAGGATGTCCAGCTTCACCAGATTCGACTGCATATAGCCCTTCATCTCATAGTCAAACGATGCATATCCTCTCGACCGCGATTTCAGCGCATCAAAAAAGTCATAAATGATCTCATTGAGCGGAAGCGTATACTTCAGAAGTGCACGCGTTCCCTCGATGTATTCCATTCCCTCATAAATACCGCGGCGCTCCTGGCAAAGTTCCATGATCGCACCGATGTACTCCGTCGTCACCATAACTTCCGCTGCCACAATCGGCTCTTCCATGTACTCAATCTCTGACGGATCCGGCAAATTTGATGGGTTCGTCAGATCGATCACCTCGCCGTTCGTCTTATGTACCTTATAAATAACGCTCGGCGCCGTCGTCACAAGGTCAAGATTGTACTCTCTCTCCAGCCGCTCCTGAATGATTTCCAGATGCAAAAGCCCCAGGAAACCACAGCGGAATCCAAATCCGAGCGCTACAGAAGTCTCCGGTTCAAACTGCAGGGATGCGTCGTTGAGCTGCAGCTTCTCCAGCGCGTCTCTTAAATCCGGATATTTTGCGCCATCAGCCGGATACATACCGCAGTACACCATCGGGTTTACCTTTTTGTAGCCCGGCAGTGCCTCGGCGCACGGCCGTTCCACACTCGTCACGGTATCACCGACGCGCGTCTCCCGCACATTTTTCAGGCTCGCCGTCAGGTAGCCTACCATACCGGCGCTCAGTTCGTCGCACGGAATGTACTGTCCTGCGCCGAAAAATCCAACTTCTACCACATCTGCCTCAGCACCGGTCGCCATCATTCGGATGCGCGTTCCCTTTCGCACAGTCCCGTCCTTCACACGCATAAAGACGATGACTCCTTTGTACGAATCATACACGGAATCAAAAATCAGCGCTTTAAGCGGGGCATCCGGGTCGCCGTTTGGTGCCGGAATCTTCTGCACCACCTGCTCCAGGACTTCATGTACATTTAATCCGGTCTTTGCGGAAATCCGCGGGGCATCCTCCGCTTCAATTCCGATCACATCCTCGATCTCATGCACCACACGGTCCGGATCTGCACTCGGAAGATCGATCTTGTTGATAACCGGCATTACATCCAGATCGTGATCGAGTGCGAGATAAACGTTTGCCAGTGTCTGTGCCTCAATTCCCTGCGCCGCATCCACAACAAGGATCGCGCCGTCACACGCTGCCAGGCTGCGTGATACCTCATAATTGAAATCCACGTGTCCCGGCGTGTCAATCAGGTTAAAAATATATTCCTGTCCATCATCTGCATCGTAAATAATACGGACCGCCTGAGATTTGATCGTAATTCCGCGTTCCCGCTCAAGTTCCATATTGTCGAGCACCTGATCCTGCATCTCGCGGCTTGTGAGCAGTCCGGTCATCTCAATGATCCGGTCCGCCAGCGTTGATTTGCCGTGATCGATGTGTGCAATAATACAAAAATTTCTGATTTTGCTCTGATCTGCTGCCACTTAAGTTCCTCCTCGCAGTAAAATAACCGTCAGGAAGCAAATCGGTTTCTCCTGACATCTTCGATACAGTTTAGCACACTTTTTCCGGTATTGTCCATAGGAAAGTCAGTGCTGCTGCAGTACTTCGTCCAGCAGATTCGCCAGGATCTCCATCGCATTTCGCTCCTCCTCCACCGTATTGAGCTGCGTCCCTGCCTCGATCAGCACAGAGCGCGGCCGCAGGTGCAGATTAAAACGTTCCGCTTTCAAATAGATATTTCGCGTAAAACCCGGATACTGCTGCCGCGCCGCAAATTCCATCTGAAAGGAAAATGCCAGATTCTGCTTCACATACGGATTCGGAAGATAGCTGATCTCCCCTTGCTGATTTCTTGAAATCCCATTAAAAAACATCACCATCGAACATGGTTTTCCATCAATCTCCGTCACAAATTTCTGTCCTTCCACACCGTCGCGGTGCAGATCGATCACGACCTGAATCGTCGGATACTGCGCCAGCAGTTCTTCAACTGCCGTCCGCGCATAATCATATGCCGCACTCCGGTCCAGCACTCCATCCACCAGATCATACACTCCCGTGTCATGGATCACCTGATATCCCTTTGCTTCCAGCGCATCTGCCAGCACATCCCCCATTCCGACAATTGTCGTCCCTGTATCTCCCTCCACAGAATCTGCAAACTCTTCCTGTGAATGGGTATGGTAGATCAGAATTTGCGGAACGGCCGGATTTTTAACGATACTCAGATCTTCCGCTAAAAAAGACGCCGCATCCAAAAGATCTGCGTCAGCCACTGTCCCACCATCTACGGTAAAATATTCATTCACAAGATAATTAAAATCCGAGAGCTGCAAAAGAAGATCCGGGGAAATTGTCCGTCCAAGGACTTCCCTTGTCGGTTCGGATTCTGACAAGGTTTCCGTTTCTTCTTCGTATTCTTCCGGGTTATATTCCGGCACTTTTTCTCTGTTATTGTTTTTGTCACTTTCTGTTTCACCATCCGTGTTTGTCTCTGTATTTATTTCTTTTTCCTTTGCTGCAGCATTTTCCGTGGCTTTTCTCCCGCTCTTTTTTTCTCCCTTATTTAACCCACTTGCAGACTTTAAATCGCGGCCTGCTTCTCCTCCGCTCTCCTCATCTGCTCCTTCTTCTTTCAGGGCTTCGCCATCTTCTTCATTCTCTGCAGCTGACAGAATATTCTTTGCATCTCCTGCATTTGCTTCCCTCTCGATTTTATCTTCCGCCGCACGTTCTCCGCTTCTGTCCGCACTCTGATCCTTTCGCTCTGTCTCCGATGCTTTTGTTTCCTTCTCCCCATGTTCCGCCAGATAACTGTACACCGGAAGTGCTGCCCGAAACCAGTTTTCAAACCAGTTTCGGCCTTTCCGCTCAAGCACTGCCGCGTAACCGCCTGTCCACGTACGCGCCGCTGCATTTTCCAATTTTCGCTGCACCTCTCCCCCATCCAGCACCGTCTGCACTGCCGGCTGTCTCATAAAAAGGCTGCCGCCCTTGTATACAATATAAACGCTGAGCATCAGAATCAGAAAATACAGCATCCGCTGCATCCAGCCGTTTCCCCTCATAGTCCTCCCTCATACTTTCTTTCACCAAAAATCCTGATACAAGCAGGTCCCCACCCACTGCTTATTGCTCCGCGCAACCCCGCAGGGGACTTGCCTGACTCGGGTCAAAGCGGATATTCGCAATCCGCTTCGCTACTTGCTCATAACCGAGTAGCTGCTTCGCAGCTTATCAGGAGTGGCTTGTACCACTCCTGATACAAGCAAGTCCCTACCCACTGCTTATTGCTCCGCGCAACCCAGCAGGGGACTTGCCTGACTCGGTTAAAAAACAGACAGGCTTCGAAATCTCTGCAAAACTGCAGCTTTCTCCGCCTGCCTGTGTATCAACACGATATTATTATTTATGCCCGTACGGCACGTTCTATGCCTCTGTTTTTACTCATATCTTCCCGCAGAACACAAGATTCAGCCCTTCCGAGATCGTATAACTTAAGTATTTCACCGTCTCGTCAATATCTTTCGGTGTCACAAACATCGTATTCAGATTTGGAGCAATCAGTTCCCGGATCATCTCATGCTTCTCTGCCTGGTCCAGTGCATGAAGCGCCCCGGAAAGCTGCCGCATCTCATCCATTTTCTCCATTTCTCTGATCAGTTCTTCCATCGTATCGTTGACGATCGTCGCGGCATCGACCACCGTCGGTACGCCAATTGCAATGACCGGAACCCCAAGTTCTTGCTGATTGATCGCATTTCGATGATTGCCAACTCCTGATCCGGGATTGATTCCTGTGTCTGTGATCTGGATTGTCCTGTTCAGACGTTTTGTACTGCGTGCCGCAAGCGCGTCAATCACAAGTACCAGCTCCGGTTTCGTTTCCTCCACCACGCCCCGGATGATTTCCACCGTCTCCATTCCGGTCTGTGCCATTACCCCCGGCACGATCGCACTGATCACGCCTGCCTGCTGCAGTTCCTCCGAAATCCTTCCATACACCCGTATCATATGCCGTGTGATATTCAGATTTCCAACGACATCTGGTCCCAGTGCATCGGGCGTTACTTCCCGGTTGCCAAGTCCAACGACCAGGATCCGTTTGTCACACAGCTTCTCTGCTCCGATCAGATCCTTCAGATGCCTTGCCAGTTCTTCTGAAATTTCTCTGTGATATCCCGCATCCGGCGACGACATATTCGGTGCTTCCAGGGTGATGTATGTTCCAACAGGCTTTCCCATCGCCCTCGCCCCGTTTTCCGTCTCAATCGTCACAATCGTCGTATGGATTTCTGCCTCCCTGTTTTCCTGTTCCTCCACTTTCACTCCCCGAATTGTCTCATGTTCCGCCTCACAGTTTTCCTTTGCCTCCAGTGCCAGATCCGTCCGTATTTGAAATCCGCTCATCATTTTCATTCTCCTTCGTGCCGCAATTACCTTGTTTATCGCTATTTTTTCCGCTTTTTTGTAAAATATGTATTGACACACCCGAAACTTTGGACTAATATATATGAGTATGTTTTCATTAAACGTCCGTGTCCGATTTTAATGAAGCAACTCAATTATACAAGAATGTTTGGAGGTGTAGAGATTGGCTAATATTAAGTCTGCTAAGAAAAGAATCCTGGTAGCTAAAACCAGAAACGAGCGCAATAAGTCCGAGAAGTCGGCTGTTAAGACTGCGATCAAGAAAGTAGAGGCTGCTGTAGCTGCAAATGATAAAGCCGCTGCTGAGGCTGCATTATTATCTGCTACTTCGATCATTGATAAAGCTGCAAAAAAAGGCGTTTATCACAAGAACAATGCAGCGAGAAAAGTATCTCGTCTGTCCAAGGCAGTCAACACCCTGGCATAAGCATAGATTTAGTTCAACTGTTAAGAGCAGCCGATTCCGTCATATCGGCTGCTCTTTTTGTTATTGTTCAGAGCAAAGTAAAATTAAAAAATGGCCGTAAAACGCTTGCGTTTTTAAGACCACTTTTTTGATTTTATTTGGCGAATACGCCTCACTGACGAAATGCGAAGCATTTTGGAAGTGGGTTCTGAACGATAACAAAGGACAGCAAAGATTACTCCCCTCCGGAATACCTGATAATCAGCATCTCCACCGCCAGTCGATCCCCAAGCTTTCCGCTCTTGACTGCCTGTTCCATCTCCACGCAGTCCTCCACCGCCTGCTGCAGCACCGGCAGTTCAAATTTTGCAGCCTGTGCGAGACTGCGCTTCGCGATAAACGGTGCAATTCCGGCTTTGGACGCAACGGTCTGGCTGTCGTATCCCTGCGCTCTTAAATCCTTCAGCTGAAGCATCTGATTGAACTGGCGCGCAATCAGGAACAGAATCCTCATCGGCGGTTCCTTTAAAGACAGGAGATCATAATACAGATCCATCGCCTGTTTCTGACGTTTTTCTGCTACTGCCCGAATCATGTCAAAAATCTTATTTTCTGTCGTCACGGTGCAGATTTCCTCTACATCCGTATATTCCACACCATCTTTTCCAGCCGTATAACAGAGCAGCTTTTCCAGTTCATTTGCGATATTTTCCATATCATCACCGGTCTTTTCGAGAAACAGATCGAGTGCATCTCTCCGGATGCTTTTTCCTTCCTTTTTCATCTGGCTCAAAATCCATGCAGTCAGCGTTTTTTCATCCTGACGCCCAAGCTCAACGATCCGTCCGCTCGCTTTCACCGCTTTATACAGCTTCCCGCGCTTGTCAACCTCGCTCTCCACAAACACCATGTACGTCTCCGGAGGCATCGTCGGAAGGTATTCAGCCAGCTCAGGACAGGCATTTTTAAAAAACCCACTGTCCTCGATCTGAATCAGACGGCGCTCCGCAAAAAACGGCATCGTCTCCGCCTGATCAATCACCTGCTTGACATCGATTCCCTTTCCGGTATAGGAGGTAAAATTCATCAGATCCTCAGTGCCGACCAGTGCCTCCCGGAGCCGTTTTTTATACCTGTTTTTGAGGTATGCTTCCTCGCCGCAAAGCAGATAGACCTGTTTGAAATTTCCTGATTTCAGATCTGCATTCAGATTTTTCATAGAATGTTCCTCCACTGCGCCGTCAGCCGTTCCAGAGAATACGCCGCATTTGCCGGGCTGGTAGACGGAAGGCCGATTGCCTCCATCTGGCATGCATCTTTCTGAAACCGGTCATACAGCCGTTTTGCTGTTCCGCCGTTTGCATAGATGGCCTGGATCTTCCCCGTTTCCAGAATCTGGCGCAGATCGTTTGGTACCACATTTCGGATCGAACTGTCACTTGAGCCGATGATGTCACACTCTGCGATCACATCCCACAGTGCGATTCCATGTGAAAGGAGCATCTCCTTTTTCTCCTGGATCGTCTGCGGTATCCTGCAGCTCAAAACGGCTGCAAGCACCTTCCAGAAGCGGTTCTGCGGATGTCCGTAAAAAAACTGCTGCTCCCGCGATTTCACAGATGGGAAACTGCCAAGAATCAAAATCCTGCTGTTTGCATCATAGACCGGTGCAAATTCATGTGTAAGATGCTGATATTTTCCTGCTTTTCCTGCCATTAAAAGCCCTCCTGGCGGCGGATTTTGCGCAGTTCAGCACGTTTCTGACCGGCCTCCCATTCGATCTGCTGTGTGACTCCCTCCACGATCAGTCCCGGCACCTCCACCGGATGCTGGTGATCATCCGTTCCGACCATCACAAAATATGCACGGTTGATCATCGTCCGCACACCCTGCAGGGATTCCGCATACGTATCGATCCGAACCTCCATTGAAGACCGTCCAACGTGTGTCAGCCGACCGATCAACACGATTGTATCATCCACTCTCGCACCCGTTTTGAAGTACATATTGTCAACCGCCACCGTGACCACGTTCATCTCCGCATGACGCTTCGCCACGATTCCCGCCATTTCATCAATCCAGGCGAGCAGCTGTCCTCCAAAAAGATAGCCTGCTGCATTCAAACATTTTGGCATCAGCAGATGAGACTGCTCCGTAAGAGAGTCCTCTACACGCTTCATTTTTCGTTCTGCCATTTTTCCTGTGCCTCCTCATGTATCTTTTCCGCCTCTTGTGCTGAATGACGGCGGATTTTAACCGAGTCAGGCAAGTCCCCTGCGTGGTTGCGCGGAGCAATAAGCAGTGGGTAGGGACTTGCTTGTATCAGGAGTGGTACAAGCCACTCCTGATAAGCTGTAAAGCAGCTACTCGGTTATGAAATATCATAAGGAAGAACCCGCTTGCGGAATCTCGTAAGGAGGGATCCGTTTACGGAATCTCGTAAGGAGGGATCCGTTTACGGGAGGATTCCTTACGAGCCTAGATTCCTTACGAGCCTAGATTCCTTACGAGCCTGGTTCCCTTATGATCCTACAAGTAGCGAAGCGAATTTCGAATATCCGCTTTGACTTCCTATTACAATTTGTAACTGTTCAAAGCCAAGCAAAATTTCATAAAACAGGCGGAAAATGCTTGCATTTTTAAGCCTGTTTTTGAAATTTTATTTGGCGGATACGCCACACCGACGAAATGCGTAGCATTTTGGAGGTTGGCTCTGAACAGTTACTACAATTTTACAATTTTTCTCACTGCTTCAGGGCATGGAGAATTCCCTGCGTTATTTTGTTGAAATCTTTCACACCCGGCGTTTTTCATTATAACACAAGATTCTCTTCTATGCGACCCGCCAATTTCAGAAGATAACGTGATCCAGAGTTTGTTTGAAAAATCATTTTTTCCATGCTAACAGGCTCTAAGATTTCATATGCCGATATTTTTCTTTCGTGGCAAGACCGCCACGGATATGGCGCTCCGACTTGTTGAGATTCAGTATTTTTCTTATCTCCTCTGCCAAAGAGGGATTGATGTGGCAAAGGCGGTCGGTGATATCTTTATGTACCGTAGACTTCGACACCCCAAATTTTTTTGCGCTCTGCCGTACCGTCGCTTTCGTCTCGATGATATATTCTGCGATTTCCACTGCCCGCTCTTCGATATAATCCTTCACGTGAAAAAGCCTCCGAAGACGCTGTTTTTACAGTGTATGCGGAGGCTTTCCGTAATTATGTTGAATACTGCCGTTCTTACTCTTCTACTACCTCAAGTACATCCATTGGACAGGCTTTTGCGCAGATACCGCAGGCGATACATTTTGATGCCGGCGTGGTATCCTCTGCCTTTACAATCAGGCCAAACGGACATGCCTTTGCGCAGGCACCACAGCCGGTACATTTTTTCTTGTTGATCATGTATACGCCCTTTGCATTCTGTGTGATGGCGCCTTCCGGACATGCCTCCGCACATTTTCCGCACTGTGGGCAGGCGATCGGACGAACCGTCTTTTTCTCAGTGATCTGCAGACACGCCTTATCCGGATCAAACACCTTATAAAAAGCCTCTGAACAGGCCTCCACACATGCCAGACACGCCATACAGGTACTTCCCTTTTTTACTTTCAGTTTTTTCATCTTGCTTTATCCTCCGCATTTTTTCATTTATTCTATCATTATTGAAGAAATTTCTCAATAGCTTTTACTTAAATCTCTCCAATTCCTTTTTATAACTGCAAGTCTTCCCAATCAAACAAGCCACACTTCCTCTCACAAACCCGGCTGCTTCGCAGTCTGCAGTAAAGCGGACATTCACACACAGCGCTCCAGTCTCCGTACAATCTCCTGCGTATCCTCCATCTGCACGGAAGAATAATTCATAACGTATACATTTTTCCGCTCTGTTTCCCGATTATGGTAATGTGCTGACAAAGGAGAAAGACGAATGCCCTGCGTCTGGGCACATGTCAGGAATTCCTCCTCCTCTTTTTCTGTCTGAATCTCCATCAGGAAATGCACACCTGCTTCCTCTCCGGAGATGTGTACCAGATCTCCCAGCCGGCTTTCCCGGATGGCTCCCAGCAGAATATCCCGTTTTTTATGGTAATGGTTGCGCAGACGGTTGATGTGTTTCTCAAAAAATCCTTCCTCGATAAACTTTCCAAGCGTATACTGCTCAAAATTGGATACGCTGCAGGAATAAAAGGAAAGCCTCTCATAAAACTGCTCCAGAAGCGGAGGCGGCAGAATCATGTAACTGATGCGGACCGTCGATGCCAGCGTCTTGGTAAATGTATTCATGTAAATGACGCGGTCTGAGACATCGATGCTCTGCATCGTCGGAATCGGCTGCCCGCCAAGGCGAAGCTCACTGTCGTAGTCGTCTTCGATAATGTAATGGCTGTTACTTTTCGCTACCCATCCGAGCAGCTCATATCTCCTGCTGACCGGCATCACGATCCCGGTCGGATAATGGTGAGACGGAGAAATATGGAGAATATCCACCCGCTTGCGCTGCAGCTCCCCGATCTGTACGCCCTCCTCGTCCATATCGATATATTCACAGGCTACCTTCCAACTCCGATATATCTTTGCGATCTTGCGGTAGCCTGGATTTTCTACCGCGTAGATTTTATCCGTCCCAAGCAGCTGGATCAGCAGGCCATACAGATACTCTGTGCCTGCGCCGATAATGATCTGCTCCGGCAGCACCGTCATTCCGCGGAATTCTTTCAGATATTTAGCAATAGCCTCCCGCAGCGGATAGATCCCCCCACACGGAGGATTCGTCATAAGCTGAATCTGATTTTCTCCCAGCACTTCCCGGATCATCCGCGTCCAGACCGTAAACGGAAACAGCTCCGACTGTGTCTGATTGCTTGTAAAATCTGCAAAGTAGCCACTTTCACCGCCGGTGATCGGCACCATTTCCTTTGTGACGGTTTTCTTTTCCGTCTCGACCTCTTTCTTCAGATCCGTCACATAAAATCCTTTTTTCGGAATGGAATAAATGTAGCCTTCCGCAATCAGCTGCTCATAGGCATTTTCTACCGTGATGACACTTATACCCAGATTTTTTGCAAATGTGCGCTTAGACGGAAGCTTTTCCCCCGCCCTGATATTTCCCTGTAAAATATCGTTTTTGATACATTTATATAAATATTCGTACAGGGAATCTGACCCTGTATTTGTGAATGTATACGTAATCATACGTTGCTTTTCTCCTCATCTGATCTTACTGAATATATTTATTCTGATAATTTAAACCAGTTCACTTTTGTATTATACTCTGCCCAGACTGATTCGTACAGAAAAATATTGATTTCCATCCGGATCATCAGCTCCGGCAGGAAAGACTTTGAGAGTACACATTCATTCATAATCGGGAGGATTTTTTTATGGAAAACAGATATGCATTAAATAAACAGCTGGCTCAGATGTTAAAAGGCGGTGTCATCATGGATGTCACAACACCGGAACAGGCAAAGATCGCAGAAGCAGCAGGTGCATGCGCCGTCATGGCACTGGAGCGTATTCCGGCTGATATCCGCGCGGCAGGAGGTGTATCAAGAATGAGCGACCCGAAAATGATCCGCGGCATCCAGCAGGCAGTTTCGATTCCGGTCATGGCAAAATGCCGGATCGGTCATTTTGTGGAGGCTCAGGTGCTTGAGGCAATCGAGATCGACTATATCGATGAGAGCGAGGTTCTCTCTCCGGCCGACGATGTCTACCATATCAATAAAAGAAACTTCAAGATTCCGTTCGTCTGCGGTGCAAGAGATCTCGGCGAGGCGCTTCGCCGTATCAACGAAGGTGCTTCCATGATCCGAACCAAAGGCGAGCCTGGAACCGGCGATATTGTACAGGCGGTCCGCCATATGCGCAAAATGAACAGCGCGATCGCACAGCTTAAGGGCATGCGGGAGGATGAACTGTTCGAAGCTGCAAAACAGTATCAGGTACCGTATGAGCTTGTTCAGTACGTCCATGAAAATGGAAAGCTTCCTGTTGTAAACTTCGCGGCAGGCGGTGTCGCTACTCCGGCAGATGCAGCGCTCATGATGCAACTTGGCGCTGAGGGTGTCTTCGTCGGATCCGGCATCTTCAAATCCGGAAATCCGGAAAAGCGCGCAAACGCGATCGTAAAAGCGGTCACCAATTATACAGACGCAAAAATGATCGCTGAGCTTTCCGAAGATCTCGGCGAAGCGATGGTCGGCATCAACGAAAGTGAGATCCAGCTTCTCATGGCAGAAAGAGGCAAATAATGAAGATTGCAGTACTCGCCGTTCAGGGCGCTTTTATTGAACACGAACAAAAACTGAAAAAGCTCGGCGCTTCCTGCGTCGAGCTGCGAAAAGCAGAGGATCTGAAACAGTCCTATGACGGCCTGATCCTTCCGGGCGGTGAAAGCACGGTGCAGGGCAAGCTGCTTCGTGAGCTTGGCATGTTTGATACGCTCAGGGCTCAGATCCTCTCCGGTCTTCCGGTGCTCGCCACCTGCGCCGGCATGATCCTTCTGGCAGACCACATTGAAGGCGATCCAACCGTTCATTTCCAGACCATGCCCGTGACGGTCCGCAGAAATGCGTACGGCCGTCAGCTTGGAAGCTTCCACACTGTACACAATCTGAAAGGCCTCGGCGAAATCCCGATGACTTTCATCCGCGCACCGTATATTTCACAGGCTGCGGATGATGTGGAGGTTCTCGCAGCCGTCGATGGCCACATCGTAGCCGTCCGCTGCAAAAATCAGACGGCACTTGCATTTCACCCGGAACTGGATGAAAGCGATGCGCTGCATCAGCAGTTTCTTGCACAATGCAAAAATGCGTGAAAAAGTATTTTACGGCGTCATCTCCTTCAACCGCTCCGTCTCCGTCCGGATATTCGCTGTTTCCTCATCGGTCAGCTTCTCCGGTTTTTTGAAGCGGATTGCTTTCTGAACCGCCGCGATCTGTGCTTTCAGTTCTTTCTTTTTCTCTTTTTCAATCGTCTTTCGGTTCTCGGAAAGGTACTGCTGCGCTTTCACGATTGCACCGTTCGCCTCTCCAATTGTATCCAACTGCTCTTTTTTGTGCTGATCCTCATGCTCATACGCAGCTGCGTCATGAATTGCTTTCTCGATCTCCTCGTCAGACAGCTTGTTGTTCGCTGTGATCGTGATACTCTGCTCTTTTCCGGTTCCAAGATCCTTTGCAGAGACATTTACAATTCCATTCGCATCAATGTCAAACGTCACCTCAATCTGCGGCACACCGGCCATCGCACGCTTGATGCCGCTCAAACGGAAATTTCCAAGCAGCGTATTGTCCCGCGCAAACTGACGCTCACCCTGCAGTACCTTGATATCCACAGACGTCTGAAAATTCGCCGCCGTCGTAAAGACCTTGCTGTATCTGGCCGGAATCGTTGTATTGCGCTCGATGATCCGTGTCGCCACGCCGCCGACTGTCTCAATGGAAAGAGACAGCGGTGTCACATCCATCAAAATCAGATCAGCCGCCGCCCCGGTCGTTGTCAGTCCGCCAAGCTTTGCTCCCTGCACCGCTGCACCGAGTGCCACACATTCATCCGGATTCAGATTGTGTGACGGCTCTTTTCCAGTCAGGCGGCGCACCTTTTCCTGTACGGCAGGAATTCGTGTCGAACCGCCGACCAGCAGTACCATACCAAGCTCTGATGTCTTCACTCCCGCATCTTCCAGTACTTTGCGCACCGGAATCTCCGTCCGTTCCACCAGATCTCTTGTGATCTCATCAAATATCGCCCGCGTTACCTCAACCTCCAGATGCTTTGGCTCTCCGTGCACTGTCGTGATAAATGGAAGATTGACCGTCACGATACTCTGCGCAGAAAGTGTCTTTTTCGCTTCCTCTGCCGCTTCGCGTACCCGGTGAAAGGCAACCGGATCTTTTGCCAGATTTATTTTTTCCTTTTTCCGGAACTCCTCCACGATATAATCTGTCAGCTTCTGATCAAAATCATCACCGCCAAGATGGTTGTCCCCCGCCGTTGCAAGTACCTCGATCAGTCCCTCTCCGATCTCGATCAAAGAAACGTCAAACGTACCGCCTCCCAGGTCGTATACCATGATCTTCTGTGGCTGTCCGTTGTCCAGGCCATAAGCCAGCGCCGCGGAAGTCGGTTCATTGATGATCCGCAGCACTTCAAGCCCTGCGATCCTGCCTGCATCCTTGGTCGCCTGACGCTGCGCATCATTAAAATAAGCCGGAACTGTGATCACCGCCTGATCCACCGTCTCGCCGAGATAACTTTCTGCATCCTTTTTCAGCTTCATCAGAATATACGCAGAAATTTCCTGTGGCGTATAACTTTTTCCGTCAATCTTTTTTTTCCAGGACGTTCCCATCTCCCGTTTCACCGAGAGAATCGTGCGATCCACGTTCGTTGCCGTCTGACGCTTCGCCACGTCACCGACAAGACGCTCGCCTTTTTTCGAAAATGCTACTACAGAAGGAGTGGTTCTGCTTCCCTCTGCATTCACGATCACCGTCGGCTCCCCGCCCTCCATGACTGCTACGCAGCTGTTTGTCGTTCCTAAATCGATTCCTATTACTTTTGCCATTTTTTCATCCGTTACTGAAAACTTATAAAAAGTTATAAACTTCTATGTTTCATTCCTACTTCAACGAGTATGCTTTTGATGATATAAATATCAATC
>ERZ824473.657-NODE-657-length-58950-cov-16.261024_pt1 | contig 58950 bp, 59 predicted proteins | sample MGYA00519874_ERZ824473 | MGnify/ENA primary metagenome ERZ824473 (study PRJEB31778, sample SAMEA3449151) | human gut metagenome | biome: human gut; feature: human-associated habitat; material: faeces | place: United Kingdom | collected 2010/2012 ... | reverse complement strand
TTGAAAGATTTTTAAATCCAGAAAGAATAAGTATGCCCGATTTTGATGTTGACTTCTCAGATGAAAGAAGACAAGAAGTAATAGACTATGTTGCTAGAAAATATGGTCATGACCACGTATCACAAATAATAACTTTTGGAACAATGGCAGCCAAAATGGTAATAAGAGATGTAGCAAGAGTTTTAGACTACCCATATGCAGAAGCAGATGCCTTAGCTAAAATGATACCAAATGAAATTCATATAACAATAAAAAAAGCCTTAGAGCAAAACAAAGAACTAAAAGATAGATATGACACAGATGAACAAACAAGAAAAATATTAGATATAGCAATGGGATTAGAAGGAATGCCAAGACAGGCTTCAACACATGCCTGTGGAGTTGTTATAACAAAAGACCCAGTAGACACATATGTACCACTTTATGTAAGAGATGGACAAATCAACACTCAATACATAATGACAACACTAGAAGAACTAGGACTTTTAAAAATGGACTTCTTAGGTCTAAGAAACTTAACAGTAATACAAAATACAATAGATATGGTAAAAGAAAATCACGGAATAGATGTAGAATTCGACCAAGATATGTCAGACCCAAAAGTATATAAATTATGGCAAGATGGAAATACCTCAGGAATATTCCAATTTGAATCACAAGGTATGACAAACTTTATGAAAGAACTAAAACCAGACTGTTTAGAAGACTTAATAGCAGGTGTTTCTTTATATAGACCAGGGCCAATGGATCAAATACCAAGATATATAAGAGGAAAACAAAATCCAGGACACAACGAATATACTCACCCAAGCCTAGAACCAATATTAAATGTAACATATGGCTGTATGGTTTACCAAGAACAAGTTATGCAAATAGTTAGAGATTTAGCAGGTTACTCTCTAGGAAGAGCAGACTTAGTACGTAGAGCAATGGGAAAGAAAAAACTAGATGTAATGGCAAAAGAAAGAGAAGTTTTCATCCATGGACAAGTTGATGAAAACGGAAATATAGAAGTACCAGGATGTGTAAGAAATGGAATAGATGAAGTATCCGCAAATAAAATATTTGATGAAATGGCAGAATTTGCAAAATATGCTTTCAACAAATCTCATGCAGCGTGTTATGCAGTAGTATCATACAGAACAGCATATTTAAAAGCCTATTACCCAGCAGAATTTATGGCAGCAACTTTAAATAGTTATTTAGGAAACTTAGACAAAGCACCTCAATACATTGATGAATGTAAAAGACTAGGAATTCAAATATTAAAACCAGACATAAACAAAAGCTTTGAAAAATTCACAGTTGAAGATGGAAAAATAAGATTTGGACTAGGAGCAATCAAAAATGTAGGAACAATTCCAGTTGAAAACATAGTAAAAGAAAGAAAAGAAAAAGGTGAATATAAAAGTTTTACAGATTTTTGTGAAAGAGTATCAGAATTACAAGTAAACAAAAAATGTGTAGAAAGCTTAATAAAAGCAGGAGCGTTTCAAGAATTTGAACAAACAAGAGCAACATTATTAGCATCATTTGAAGCAATAATAGACACAATACAAAGTGGAAATAAAAAAGGCTTTAACGGACAAGTATCAATGTTTGACATAGGAACAAAACAAGAAAAAGAAGATATGGAAAAACAAAAATACAAATTTGAAGAATACGAAGAAATGCCAGAAAAAGAAATGTTATCAATGGAAAAAGAAATGCTTGGAATATACATATCAGGTCACCCATTAGAAAAAATGAGAGAACAGATAATGCATAGTACAAACATAAATAGTTTGGATTTAAGCAAAATAGCAGAACAAGCAGATACAACCAATATAGAAGAAAATACACAACAAATTCAAACAACAAAACCAAAATTTGTAGATGGTCAAAAAGTAAAATATGCAGGAATAATAACATCAATAAAAAAGAAATACACCAAAAACAATAAGATAATGGCTTTTATAACAATAGAAGACTTATATGGTACAGCTGAAATAATAGCCTTTGAAAATGCAGTGATAAATGCAGGAAAAAGCCTAATAGAAGAAAATATAGTTGTAGTAGATGGCCGCCTAAGTATTAGAGATGACCAAGAACCAACAATAATAGCAAACGAAATAAAAGATTTAGGAGAAGAAAAACCAAATGTTATAACCTTTAATATAACTAATTATACAGAGGAACAGAAGGAAAAATTAAGATGTGCTATAAAATATTTTTCTGGAGATAGAAATAATATGAATGTTCAAGTAAAAATTGGTGAAGATATAAAGCCTTGCGGAGCTATTTATTATAATGATGAAGTGAAGAAGATTTTTGATAGAATATAAAATAAAAATATTAACTAGTATAAAAATTTAAATACTGGTTAATATTTTTTTTGAGAAATAATATAAAAATATTCAATAACTGTTGAACAAAAAATATTACTATGTTAAAATAATTTTAATACATAATAAATTGTGTAAAAAGACAAATGAAAAATTAGGGAGGAAAACGATGAAAGAAAAAAATAATAATGGCATAACACTAGTAGCGCTGGTAGTAACAATAGTAATATTAGTAATATTAGCAGGAATAAGCATTCAAGCAATAAACAATACAGGATTATTTGCAAATGCAAAGCAAGCAAAGAAAAAACAAGAGCAAGCGCAAGAATTAGAAAATTCAATTTTAACAGATTATACAGGAAAAATTAGCCAATATATTGATGGTAAAAGAGGAGAAAGTTCTAATGAAAGTTATAATGATTTAGAAAATGTTTCAAGAACTTTTTTTAGTAATAATATTATTAACTTAAAAAATAGAAAAAGTGTTGTTAGCACAGAAACTACAACTGCAACTGATTTAAATAAATTAGTTGCAACCATAACAATTCCAGATGAAATAATAAATTCAGAAATGATATCTATGGGTACAGTTTATTTAGAATTACATGCATCAGAGAGTAAAATTTATCTTCAACCATCTAAAGATGGATTTATGTATGTAATGTATAATGATACAAAATATTTGTTATATGAAAATGATAAATTTATTGATAGTACAATACCATTAATAGAAGGAGTTAAAGAGTTCTATGTTTATGCTGGATGGAACAATTATCATACTAATGCCTATGTTAATTTGAATTTAGAAGAGAATTATATAGGAAATATGACAAATAAAAATGATATTGATTTGGATGACTTAAATAGATATATACATTCTTTAAATAAGATACTTGGGTATGAGTAAATATATAAGTATTGTTCTATATAGCTATGCAATTTTGATATTGCATGGCTTATTTTATAAAAAAATTCCAAAGAAATCAAATACCAAAACAAAATAAAAGCAAATATTTATAAAACATAAAAGAGGCAGTAAAATTAAAATTATAAATATAACAATAAATATTTGCTAAGAAGAAGTAGAAAAATTAAAAGAATATTAAAATAAGAATATTAACTGGTATAAAAACTTAAATACTGGTTAATATTTTTTTGAAAAAACAATAAAAAACAAAACAAACACTTTAAATAACCAAAATCCACTTGAAAAAAAGCCCAAAACATAGTAAAATAGATAAGTAAAAAATAAAAAGAGGTAACAAAAATGTATTTAATAGTAGGATTAGGAAATCCAGAAAACGAATATGCACACACAAGACACAACATGGGCTTTGACACAATAAATCAAATAGCAAAAAACAACAACATTCAAATAACAAAAAATAAATTCAAAGGACTATGCGAAAGTACCATAATTCAAAACCAAAAAGTAATATTACTAAAACCACAAACATATATGAACTTAAGTGGAGAATCAGTAAAAGAAGTAGCCGAATTCTACAACTTAAAACCAGAAGAAATAATAGTAATATATGATGATATAGACATAGAAAAAGGCCACATAAAAATAAGAAAAAAAGGTGGAGCTGGGTCTCATAATGGAATGAAATCAGTTGTGGAAGAACTACAATCAACAGACTTTGCACGAATAAGAGTAGGAATAGGACAACCAGAATTCAAAAGTGATATGATAAATTATGTAATAGGAAAAGTATCACAAGAAGAACAAGAAATTTTACAACAAGGAGTCGAAAAAGCAGCAAAAGCAGTTGAGGAAATCTTAAAAAACGGAATAGATATAGCAATGAACAAATTTAATTAAAGAGAGGAAAATAGCATGATAGAAATATTAATAGACAAAAAGGAAAACGAAAAAGAAATAGCATTAGTAGAAAATGGAAACTTAATCGAATATTATATAGATGAAAATGAATCAACAAGAAGAGAAGGAAATTTATATGTTGGAATAGTAAAAGACATTATAAAAGGAATGCAAGCAGCTTTTGTTGATATTGGAACAGAAAAAAATAGTTTCATACACTTAAAAGATGTATTACAAAAAATAGATGAAACAAAACAAAAAATGGATTCGAATTTAAAAATAAGTGATGTTGTAAAAAAAGGACAAAAATTATTAGTACAAGTAAAAAAAGACAGCAATCTTCAAAAAGGGGCAAGAGTATCAACACATATAAACTTACCAAGTAAATACGTAGTATTAATGCCAAATACAGACATAATAACAGTATCACAAAAAGTAGAAGACAAAAAAGAACAAGAAAGATTAATAAAATTAGTTAAAGAAAATATAAGCAAAGGAAATGGAGCTGTTATAAGAACATCAGCTGTTGGAAAAAAACAAGAAATAATAGATGATATAAAAAATATAGAAAACAAATGGAATAAAATCAATCAAAAATTTCAACAAACAAAAACAGAAAAGCCTATACTTATAGAAAAAGCAGAAAGCATTGTTGAAAAAATGATATTAGATTTACCAGAAAAAGCAATAGAAAAAATAACAGTAAATGATAAAGAAGAATATCAAAAATTTCAAAATTTCAAAAAAGAAAGTGGCTATATAAATGAAACAAAAATTGAAATTCAAGAAGGAAACGATGTTTTAGATAAATATGACATAAAAAAACAAATTGAAAAAATGCAAAATAGAAAAATATGGCTAAAATGTGGTGGATTTATAACAATAGACAAAACAGAAGCATTAACAGCAATAGATGTAAATACTGGAAAATATACAGGAAACAAAGATATGGAACAAACTGTATATAAAGTAAATGAAGAAGCAACAATAGAAATTGCAAAACAATTAAGATTAAGAGACATTGGCGGAATAGTTATTATCGATTATATAGATATGGCTGATGAAAAAGACAAAGAAAAAATTCAAAAGCTATTAATAGAAAAATTAAACAATGATAGAACAAAAACACAAGTAGAAGGATTTACAAAATTAGACTTAATGGAAATGACAAGAAAACATATTTGTAGTCACAAAGAACAAAAATAGAAACAACAAAATAGAAAGTAAAGGAAGTAAAAAATGAACGTTGGATTTATATCACTAGGTTGTAGTAAAAACTTAATAGATACAGAAGTAGCAATAGGATTATTTAAAGAAAATCATTATAAAATAGTAAATAAACCAGAAGATGCAGATATATTAGTTGTAAATACATGTGGTTTTATAGAATCTGCAAAAGAAGAAGCAATTAATACAATTCTAGAAATGGCAGAATATAAAAAGCAAAGATGTAAATATTTAATCGCAATGGGATGTTTAGTACAAAGATATTATGATGATTTAGTAAAAGCATTACCAGAAGTAGATTTATTTATAAAAATAGATGAATATAACAAACTGTGGAAAAAAATTGAAGATTTAATAAAAAGAGATATTGTTGAAAAAGTAAAAACAAAAACAAGTACAAAAATTTCAGAAATTAGACCACTTCCAATGCCAACATATGATGAATTTTTAAATAGAGTTGTTACAACAGGAAAAAATTATGCATATTTAAAAATTGGAGAAGGTTGTAGCAATAAATGTACATATTGTGCAATTCCATATATTAGAGGACCATTTGTAAGTAGAAAAATGGAAGATATCTTAGAAGAAGCGGAGAAATTAGCAAGTGAAGGAATAAAAGAAATAATAGTAATAGCACAAGATACAACAAAATATGGAGAAGACATTTATGGGAAAAGTAGATTGGCAGAACTATTACAAGAAATAAGCAAAATAGATGGAATTGAATGGATTAGATTTTTATATTCATACCCAGAAGGAATTACAGATGAACTAATAGACACAGTTGCAAATAATCCTAAAATAGCCAAATACTTTGATATCCCAATACAACATATATCAAATGTAGTATTAAAAAGAATGAATAGAAAAACTTCAAAAGAAAAAATAGAAAACTTGTTAGAAAAAATAAGAAATAAAATACCAAATGTTACATTAAGAACAAGTTTAATAGTTGGCTTTCCGGGCGAGACAGAAGAACAATTTGGAGAACTTTTAGAATTTGTTAAAAAAGCAAAATTTGATAAATTAGGAACTTTCATGTATTCAAAAGAAGAAGGAACACCAGCATCAAGACTTCCAGAACAAATACACGGAAATACTAAAAAAGCAAGATATAACAAAATAATGAAAGCTCAAAAACAAATATCTTTAGAAAAACAAGAAAATAAAATTGGAAAAACTTATAAAGTTTTAGTAGAAGACATATCTTTTGATGGAAAATATTTTGTTGGAAGAACAATGCAAGATGTACCAGAAGAAGATGGTCTAGTATATATAAAAAATGCTCAAAATTATAAACAAGAGGACATATTAAATCATTTTATAGAATGCCGAATAGAAGAAGTAAGTGAATATGATTTAATAGGAAAAATTGTTTAAAATATATAATTTTTCAAAAAAGAAAGAAGGAATTTAAAATGTTAAAAGAAAAATTATTAGAAGATTTAAAAGAATCAATGAAAGAAAAAAATCTGATTAGAAAGAATACAGTTCAAATGATAAGAGCTGCAATATTACAAGTTGAAAAAGATAAGGCTATAGAGTTAAATGATGACCAAATCATAGACATAATAGCAAAAGAAGCTAAAAAAAGAAAAGATGCACAAGCAGATTTTGAAAAAAGTGGAAGAGAAGACTTAATTAATCAAAATAAAGAAGAATTAAGTATATTAACAGAATATTTACCAAAACAATTATCAGCAGAAGAAGTAGAAGAAATAGTAAAAGGAATAGTTGCTGAAACAGGAGCTACTTCAATTAAAGAAATGGGAATGGTAATGAAATCAGCTAAAGAAAAAATAGGAGCATCTGCTGATGGAAAGATGATTAGTGAAGCTGTTAAGAAAATCTTAGCTTAGTGATAAATTAAAAAAATAATTTACATAAAATTAACTTGCAAAAAAAGTTGAAATATGCTATACTTATATCGTTACAGGTGTATAAAACCAAAAAGTAATTCAAACTTGGAGGTTTTAAAATGCCTCCAAATAAATTTTAGGAGGTAAAAAATGCGGATTTTAGAATCAGAAGTAGAAGGTTATCAAAATTTAAGAGAGAAAGCAGTAAAAATTTTAACGGATTGTCAAAACTTGACAGATTTTCCAGAGGTATATAAGAACACAGGAATTAATTTGGCAAAGGATTATTCGGACATTTATCTGGCATATGAGCAATTTCAAACTTCAGTACTAATGACTGAGGAAATGCCAGAAAAGGATTATCTCTTAAATGTTGGAGCTTTTAATGAAAGGATTTCAATCAGAATAAAATCTGTACAAACAGTAGCTTGCAGAATCCTGGAACTGAAATCTAAGGTAGAACAATTCAATATTGCCCAAAGTGAAATATATCAGTATTTGCTTGGGATTATTGATTAATTAAAAACCGACTATTATTATATATAATAGTCGGTTTTTAAATATTGCCTCAAAACCTTCTTATTAGTATCACTAAATTCAACCAAAGGTAATCTAGGAACACTAAAGTTAAAACCAAGTTCATTTAATGCATATTTTACAGGAATTGGATTAACCTCAGAAAATAAAGAATTAATTAAAGGTAAAACATTTAATTGCATTTTTCTAGCTTTATCAATATTCCCATCCAAAAAATCATAAACCATATCATGTACAAATTTAGGTTTGATATTTGACAAAACAGAAATGACTCCAATTCCACCAAGAGAACATATAGGAACAATTTGGTCATCATTACCAGAATAAATATACAAATTATCTCCACATAAATTAGAAATTTGAGCAACTTGAGAAATATTTCCACTAGCTTCTTTTATCGCAACAATATTATCAATTTTTGATAATTCCAAGCAAGTTTGAGGTTCAATATTTACACCAGTTCTACTAGGAACATTATACAAAATAATAGGAAGGCTAACACTTTCAGCAATAGCTTTATAATGAGCAATTAACCCTCGTTGAGTTGTTTTATTATAATATGGAGTTACTACCAAAATACCGTTAGCACCAAGCCTTTCAGCAATTTCAGACATTTCGATAGCTTCTCTAGTATTATTTGAACCGGTCCCAACAATAACAGGAATTTTTTCATTTGCAACTTCTAAAACACAATTTATAGCAATAATTTTTTCATCTCTAGTCATAGTAGAACTTTCACCAGTTGTACCACAAACAATTAAAGCATCAACATTATTATCAATTTGGAATTGCAAAAACTTTCTAAATTCAGAAATATTAACACCATTTTCATCAAATGGAGTTGGAACAGCAGAACCAACACCTTTAAACAAAATTTTCTTCATCAACAAAATCCTTTCTATAAATAAAATTAAATTTTTCTTTTATAAATATATTTACAAAAAATAAAAAAATCACTAAAATAAATAATATGGAAAAATTTTATATAAACCACATAATTTATTTGAAATTTTAAGCAATATATGGTATAATTCTATGCATAGTATAACAAGGAAAATTGACAGACCCTTTAGGAAAGGAATGATATAAAAAATGAACAAAAAAAGAATATTAACAGGAGACAGACCAACAGGAAAATTACATATAGGTCATTATTTTGGCTCACTAAAAACAAGAGTAGAAATGCAAGATAATCCAGAATATGACCCATTTATATTAATAGCAGATGTACAAGCATTAACAGACAACTTCAACAATCCAGAAAAAGTAAGAAAAAATGTAAGAGAAGTAGCAATAGATTACTTATCAGTAGGAATAGACCCTAAAAAAACAACAATATATGTTCAATCCATGATACCAGAAACAGCAGAGTTAACGGTATATTATTCGAATTTAGTTACAATAGCTAGACTACAAAGAAATCCAACAGTAAAAACAGAAATAGCACAGAAAAAAGACTTGTTTGGAGAAAGTGTAACATATGGATTTTTAGGTTATCCAGTAAGCCAAGCAGCAGACATAACAACCTTCGAAGGAGAACTAGTTCCAGTTGGAGAAGACCAATTGCCATTAATAGAACAATGCAGAGAAATAGTTAGAAAATTTAATAGCATATATGGAGAAGGAGTATTAAAAGAACCAAAAGCAGTTCTATCAAATTCAAAAAGAATAAAAGGACTAGATGGAAACGAAAAAATGGGAAAATCTCTAGGAAATGCAATATACTTATCAGACAGTGAAGAAGAAATAACAAGAAAAGTAATGAGTGCAGTAACAGACCCTGCTAGAATAAAAAAAGATGACCCAGGAAATCCAGAGGTATGTATGGTAGCATATTATCATAACTTATTCACAAAACCAGAAGATGTAAAAACAGTATGTGAAGAATGTAAAGCTGGAAAACGTGGATGTGTAGCTTGTAAAAAACAATTAGCACAAAACATAATTGAAGAACTAAGACCAATAAGAGAAAAAAGAGCATACTATGAAGCACACCCAGAAGAAGTTGATAAAATATTAATAGAAGGAACAGAAAAAGCAAGAAAAGTTGCAAAAGAAACAATGAAAAAAGTAAAAAAAGCAATGATGTTAGATTACTTTGAAAAAGATTAAGTTGTCAAATGGGACGCCCTTTTTTGACAACTATAAGAGAAAATGAATTATTTAGTAAAATAGGAGGAATTAATGTTTACAGATTATACAAAAATAATAATTAAATCCGGAGATGGTGGAAACGGAGCGGCAACCTTCAGAAGAGAAAAATATGTAGCTGCAGGTGGACCAGACGGCGGAGATGGTGGAAACGGTGGAAATATATATTTCCAAGTAGACAAAGACAAAAACACCTTAATAGATTTTAGATACAATAAAAAATTTAGAGCAAAAAATGGAGAAAATGGTAGCGGAAACCGTTGCAATGGTAAATACGGAGAAGATTTATATGTAAAAGTTCCAATAGGAACAGTAGTAAAAGATGCAGAAACAGGAAAAGTTGTAGCAGATTTATCAAAACCAGACCAAGTAGAACTAATATTAAAAGGTGGTAGAGGAGGAAGAGGAAACTCACACTTTGCAACACCAACAAGACAAGCTCCTAGATTTTCAGAAGATGGAGAAAAAGGAGAAGAAAAAGAAATAATATTAGAATTAAAACTATTAGCAGATGTTGGATTATTAGGATTTCCAAATGTAGGAAAATCAACATTCTTATCAAAAGTTACAGACGCAAGGCCTAAAATTGCAAACTATCACTTTACAACACTAGAACCAAACTTAGGAGTTGTAAAAACAAAAGATGGGGATGGATTTGTAATTGCAGATATACCAGGAATAATAGAAGGAGCAAGTGAAGGAGTAGGACTTGGAATTCAATTCCTAAGACACGTAGAAAGAACACGTCTATTATTACATTTTATAGATGTATCTGGAGAAGAAGGAAGAGATCCAATAGATGACTATTACACAATAAATAAAGAACTAGAAAAATATAGTGAAAAATTATCAAAACGAAAACAGATTTTAGTAGCTACAAGAATAGATGCAATGCAAGATGACACAAACTACAAAAAACTAGAAGAATTAGCAAAAAAAGAAAAATTAGAATTATACAAAATATCATCTGTTACAGGTGAAGGAATAGAAAAATTAATTGACCATGTATCAGAAGTATTAAAAACATTACCAAAAGAAGAACTAGTAGAAATAGAAGACAAAGTAGTCTACACATTACAAGACAAAGGTCAAGAATGGGAAGCATACGAAGAAGACGGAATATTCTATGTAAAAGGAAGAGCAGTAGATAGACTTATGGGAAGAATAAACATAGATGACAATGAATCAATGTATTATCTACAAAAATCATTGAAAAACATGGGAATAGAAGACAAACTAAAAGAATTAGGCGTATGCGAAGGTGACACAGTTAAAATTTCTGACTGGGAACTAGAATGGTATGAATAAAATTGAAAAGGAGAATTAAAATGAGCGAAAATAATAATCAAAATAATAATGAAGTAGAAGAATTAGATATAAACCATCTAATGCAAATAAGAAGAGACAAATTAAAAGAATTACAAGAAGAAGGAAAAGATCCATTTGAAATAACAAAATTTAATAGAACAAACACAGCAGGAGAAATTAAAGCAAATTATGAAGAATTTGCAGAAAAAGATGTAACAGTAGCAGGAAGAATAATAGCAAAAAGAATAATGGGAAAAGCATCATTCTGTACAATTCAAGATAGTGATGAAAAAATCCAAAGTTATGTAAGTATAAATGATTTAGGAGAAGAAAGCTACAAAGCATTTAAAACATATGATATTGGAGATATAATAGGAATTACTGGTTTTGTATTTAAAACAAGAACAGAAGAAATATCTGTACACGCAAAAGAAGTAACATTACTTTCAAAATCATTAAGACCATTACCAGAAAAATTCCATGGATTAAAAGATCCAGATTTAAGATATAGACAAAGATATGTTGATTTAATAATGAATCCAGAAGTAAAGAAAACTTTTGAAATGAGAAGTAAAATAATAAGCAATGTTAGAAGCATATTAGAAGAAGAAGGATTCTTAGAGGTTGAAACACCAGTATTAAACACAATATCAGGTGGAGCAACAGCTAGACCATTTATAACACATCACAATGCATTAGATATAAGTATGTATTTAAGAATTGCTCTAGAATTAAATCTAAAAAGATTAATAGTAGGTGGATTTGATAAAGTATATGAAATAGGAAGAGTATTTAGAAATGAAGGTATGGACATTAGACATAACCCAGAATTTACAATGCTTGAATTATATGCATCATATCAAGATTTCCACGATATGATGGACATAACAGAAAAAATATTCTCACAAACAGCACAAAAAGTATTAGGAACAACAAAAATAACATATCAAGGACAAGAAATAGATTTAACACCAGGTTGGAAAAGAATTACTATGATAGACAGTATAAAAGAAGCTTGTGGAGTTGACTTCAATGAAATAACAACAGACGAAGAAGCAGTAGCCTTAGCAAAAGAAAGAGGAATAGAAATTCCTGACCCAACAAAAGAAACAAGAGGAGATGTAATAAGTTTATTCTTTGATGAATATGTAGAAAAAACATTAATACAACCAACATTTATATATGAATACCCAGTAGAAATATCACCACTTGCAAAAAAATGCCCAAATAATAAGAAAATGACAGAAAGATTTGAAGTATTTATTGGTGGTAGAGAATACGGAAATGCATTCTCAGAATTAAATGACCCAATAGACCAATATGAAAGATTCAAAAAACAAGTTGAAGCAAAAGAAGCTGGAGATGAAGAAGCTGGAATGATGGATGAAGATTACATTAATGCGTTAGAAATAGGATTACCTCCAACAGGTGGATTAGGAATTGGAATAGATAGATTTGTAATGTTATTAACAGATGCAGCATCAATAAGAGATGTACTATTATTCCCAACAATGAAACCATTAAACTAATATATATTAAAGAAAGAAGAAATATAAATGAAAATTTATCCAAAAACAAATGAATATTTAGAAGGAATAGAAGAATTCGAAAAAACACTAAAAGAATATAAAGGAATAGAAATACAATATTTTAAAAAATCAGACAAAGAATTAGTAGATTTTAAAATAGAAAAACCAATTGAGCAAATATTAGAAAGGTATCCATATATAGAAGAAATAACAATACATCCACCACTATGTGAATATGAATTGGAAATAGTATTATTAAAAGACAAAAATATATTTTTAAATCAAATAAAAACAATTGTAAGACTATCAAAAAAATATAATATAAAAATTAACATAGTTGAACATACAAGATTATTGATGAGTCAAGCAAAATTAACAATATTACCAGTATTAGAAAAAGCAAAAAAAATAATGAAAAACACAAACACCAAAATAGTATTTGAAAATATATATATGATGGAAGAACAAGAAAATTGCTCAGTAATAGAACTTTGCGAATATTTAAATAGTGAAAATATGAAAGTTTGTATAGATATGTGCCATTTATACTGTCAGGCACACATCTACAAAAAGAAAATTGAAGAATTTCTAGAAAAATATTTAAACAAAGAAAAATGTCAAAGACAGGTTTACCAAATACACTTTGCATATACTGCAAACGAAGATGGCTATATTGATAGAACAACACATGCAATAATGCATCCAAATGAAGAAACATTATATTATGATGCAAAATTACTATGTCAATATGGTATGGGGGATTGTAATTGGATAACAGAAGTTTCAGAAAAAGACTATAGTACAAGAAAAGACCAAGTAAATGAAATTAAAATGTTATCAAATCAAAAAATAAAATTGGAGGAATAATATGTTTAATTTTTCATTTGATAAAAGGACGATGTATATAATAGTTGGAATAATGTTGTTATTTGTAGTAATACAATATGCAGCGAATCCAACACAATTAATAGGATTATTAATAAGTGCACCAGGAGTACTAATAGCAATAACATTCCATGAATTTGCACATGGATATGCAGCATATAAATTAGGAGATGACACCGCAAAAAATCAAGGAAGACTAAGTTTAAATCCATTTGCACATTTAGACCCAATAGGAACACTAATGTTACTAGTTGCAGGATTTGGTTGGGGAAAACCAGTAGAAGTAAACCCAAGAAATTATACAAGAAAAATCTCAATGGAAAAAGGAGAAGCAATAGTATCTGCAGCAGGACCAATAATTAATTTAATACTAGCATTAATATTTGCATTAATATATTGTGCAATATATAAATTTGCAAGTACAGCATTTTTGATATCAACAGTAGGGCAAATTATATTATTATTAATATCAAGTACAATATCTATAAACATAGGATTAGGAGTATTCAATTTAATACCATTACCACCTTTAGATGGTTCAAAAATAATAATGCCATTCCTACCATACAAAGCAAAAGAATTTTTTATAAATAATGAGCAAATATTCTATATTGTATTTGTATTAATATGGATAACAGGGCTTGCAGGAACAATAATAACACCAGCAATAAATTTGGTAAGCAAAGGAATATTATCATTGGGAAAATTAATATTTAGATTATAAAAAAGGTAAAAAGAAAAGGAAAAAGTGACTAAAATGGAAAAAGATATACTAACACTAGGAATTGAATCAAGTTGTGATGAAACCTCAGTAGCTGTAGTAAAAAATGGAAGAGAAATATTATCAAATATAATAGATACACAAATACCAATACACGAAAAATATGGTGGTGTAGTACCAGAAATAGCTTCAAGAAATCATATTGAAGCTATTTCAAGGGTTACAAAATTAGCATTAAAAGAAGCAAATGTTACTTTTGAAGATATAGATGCAGTAACTCCAACATATGGACCAGGATTAGTTGGAGCATTATTAGTAGGATTATCATATGGAAAAGCATTAAGCTTTGCAATAAACAAGCCATTAGTTGGAGTAAACCACATACAAGGACACATTGCAGCAAATTACATAACACATAAAGATCTTAAACCACCATTTTTATGTGTTATGATGTCTGGAGGAAACACTCAACTTGTACATGTAAAAAATTATACAGAATTTGAAGTGTTAGGAAAAACTAGAGATGATGCAATAGGTGAAGCATTTGATAAAGTGGCTAGAGTAGTAGGTTTGGGTTATCCAGGAGGACCAAAAGTAGATAAATTAGCAAAAGAAGGAAATCCAGAAGCAATAACATTACCAAAAACACACTTTGATAACTTAGATTTTAGCTTCAGTGGAATAAAAACAGCTGTAATAAATTTGCACCATAAAACACCAGATATAAACAAAGCGGATTTATGTGCAAGCTTTGAAAAAACAGTCACAGAAATATTAATAGAAAATACAAAAAAAGCCTTAAAACAAATAAATGTAAAAACAGTAGCATTAGCTGGAGGTGTTTCAGCAAATAGCTACATAAGAAATGAATTTTTAAAATTAAAAGAAATAGGAATTGAAGTATATATGCCAGACCTAAAATTATGTACAGACAATGCAGCAATGATTGCATCTGCTGGTTATTATAATTTCGTTGATGGTAAAAGAGATGAATTAGATTTAAACGCTGTTCCAAATTTAAAATTGTAAAATAAAGGAACAAATTACAGAAAAACACTTGACAAATCAAAAATATATGGTAAAATTAATATTGTTACAAGAAGAAGCAATTAACTTCTCACCTTAGTTAGATAAACAAAAGGTTAGAAAATATTAATTTTACCAATAATTTTAAATTATGGAATTATGTATTAATTGGCTTGTAACACAAAGTCAATTTTTTTATTTTATGGAGGTGTTTGAACATTAAACAAGAATTACCAATCAATGGTCAAATAAGAGAAAAAGAAGTTCAATTAATAGGGGCAAATGGAGAAAAACTAGGAGTAATGTCAACAAGAGATGCTTTAGAAAAAGCAGAAGAAGAAAACTTAGACTTAGTGCTAGTATCACCAAATGCAAAACCAGCAGTTTGCAAAATAATGAATTATGGAAAATACAAATTTGAGCAAGCTAAAAAAGAAAAAGAAGCTAAGAAAAAGCAAAAAGTTCTAGAAGTTAAAGAGTTAAGAGTAACTCCAAATATTGAAGAACACGATTTTGAATTTAAATCAAAAAATGCAAGAAAATTCTTAGAAGATGGAAACAAAGTAAAAATAACAGTAAGATTTAGAGGAAGAGAAGTAAACAACTCTAAAGCTGGAGAAAATGTTTTAAACAAATTCATAGAAAAATTAGAAGATGTTGCTACAGTTGAAAAACAACCAAAACTAGAAGGTAGAAACATGTTCACAATACTAGCTAAAAAAGCATAATAATGCATTTTATATAAAATATTGAAAGGAGAGAAAAACTCATGGGAAAATTAAAAACAAACAAAGCTGCTAAAAAAAGATATTCATTAACAGCAACAGGAAAAGTAAAAAGAACAAAATCAAACAGAAGACACTTATTAGCTAACAAAACAAAAAGACAAAAAAAATCAGGAAAAGTTCAAAATGCTTATGCAAGTAAAACTTGTGAAAATACAATTAAAAAATTATTACCATATGGTGGTTAATATTATAATTAAAATAAAAGAAATCAAGGAAGGTGAAATAAAATGGCAAGAGTAAAAACAGCAAGAACAACAAGAGCAAGACATAAAAAAATATTAAAACAAGCAAAAGGATATTTTGGAGCAAAACATTATAGATTTAGAAATGCTAACCAAGCAGTTATGAAATCATTATCTTACGCATATGTAGGAAGAAAAGATAAAAAAAGTGATTTTAGAAAATTATGGATAACAAGAATTAATGCTGCTGCAAGAATGAATGGAACAACATACAGCAAAATGATCGCTGGTCTTAAAAAAGCTAATGTTACAATAAACAGAAAAATGTTAGCTGAAATCGCTGTAAGTGATCCAAAAGCATTTGCAGAAGTTGCTGAAATAGCAAAAAATGCATAATTAAATAAAATAATAAAAAAGGGATTAATAGCTCAGCTAATATAATCCTCTTTTTTTATTTTTAAATTAAAACATTTTTATTGTTTTTTCATTTTAGGTTTTGAAATTAATGAAGCTAAATAACCAAAAAATACAGCAGCAGCAATTCCGCCGGCAGCAGCCTTAACACCACCGGTAAAAGCACCAACAAGTCCAGCTTCTTTTACACCTTCAATAGCACCTTTGGCTAAATTATAACCAAATCCAGTAAGTGGAACAGTAGCGCCAGCACCAGCAAAATCAACAACATATTGATAAATACCAAGACCGCCTAAAATACAACCAGTAGTGACAAAAGCAACCAAAATTCTAGCAGGAGTTAATTTAGTTTTATCAATTAAAATCTGTCCAATAACACAAATTAGACCACCAACAACAAAACATTTCAAAAGAGACATCAAATTAAAAACGCTAGCCCAATCAATATTCATAAAATCAATCCTTTCAAATCTTTGTAATTAAATACTTATTTTTATAACTCGATACTTATAGCATGAGCAACCCCTGGAATACTTTCACCTTGTTGAGAAGAAGTAGAATTCATCAAAGCACCAGTAGCAATTAAAAGTAATTTTTTAATCTTCTTTTCTTTCAACTGTTTAAATAAATAACCAGAAAAAACAGTACCGCAACAAGCACAACCACTACCACCAGAATGAGTATCTTGAGAACTTTTATCAAAAATCAAAACACCACAATCATTATAATTTGGTTTTATATTATAACCTTGAGATTTAGCAATATCAATAGCAATATCTTTTCCAATATAACCTAAATCTCCACTAATAATAGCATCATAATAACTAGGATTTCTACCAGTATCTAAAAAATGAGTTACCAAAGTATCAGCAAAAGCAGGCGCCATAGCAGCTCCCATATTATTTGCATCTTTAATTCCCATATCAACAATTTTTCCTGGAGTAATATGAGTAATATAAGGACCTTGTCCATTTTTAGAAAGAATAACAGCACCAGACCCAGTAACAGTCCATTGAGCAGTTGGAGGTCTTTGATTTCCTAACTCAAGAGGAAACCTAAATTGTTTTTCGGCACTACAAAAATGGCTAGACGTAGCACACAAAACATTTTCAGCAAAACTTTCTATACAAATAGAACCTAAACACATAGACTCAACAAAAGTAGAACAAGCGCCAAAAACACCAAAAAATGGAAGATTAATTTCTCTAAGTCCAAAGCTAGAAGAAATACATTGATTTAAAAGGTCACCAGCAAAACAGCAATCTATTTTATCAGAAGAAATTCCAGATTTATGAATTACTGTATTAACAGTTTCTTTTATAATTTTACTTTCAGCCTTCTCCCAAGTCTTTTCGCCCCAAAATTCATCTTCTAAAGTTTGATCAAAATATTTAGCTAGAGGACCTTTGGACTCTTTAGGACCAACAATAGAAGCACACTCCAAAATAGTAGGTGGATTATCAAATTTTATAGTTTGTTTTCCAATCTTTTGCAAAAAATCAACTCCTTTATAATATATTAGTTTTAATTTTCTATCTAGTATCTGTTGGTATATATATGCTATTTTTTGTATAGCCTGAACTTCGTTACGCACCAAAGTAATTCTAATCATATAGCAATGAACCTACTCAAAAGGGTTTGAGATTCTTCATTGCTATATGCTAAGAATTCCTATTGTTGCTCCGCTTGCAACGGCTATACAAAAAATAGCATATATATACCAACAGATACTAACTAGAAAATTATACCAAAGTCATAGTCTGAGTATTAAAAATCAAATAAACAATACCAACAATTATAGAAGCAGAAATACCAAAAACCAGTACAGGACCAGCAACTGTAAACATCTTTCCACCAACACCCATAACATAACCTTCAGACTTATATTCCATAGCAGGAGAAACAATAGAATTTGCAAAACCTGTAATAGGAACTAAAGAACCAGCACCTGCAAACTTACCAATCTTATTAAAAATATTAAGACCAGTCAAAAAAGCAGAAATACCAATTAAAATAATAGAAACAATAGTACCAGAAGTAGCCTGATCAAAACCCCTAGCCTTACAAATATTCAAAATAACTTGACCAATAGTACAAATTAAACCACCAACCCAAAAAGCATTAAAACAATTCTTCCAAATAGGAGAATTAGGTGATTTCTTATTAACATACTCTTGATAAGTTTGCTTACTCTCAATCGGATTCATTATCTATCATCCTTTCTATTCAAATCAATAAGAAAACTAATATCCAAATCAACAAAATACTCAGAAATCTTATTACCATCAATATTAGCCCTCTGTTCCAAAATCTTAACACCAGACAAATAATCAATACTCTTAGAAGCCTCAGAAATCGCCTTAACAATAGCATCCTTCCAAGAAACCTCAGAAGAACCAGTAATAATCAAATGTTTTTCTATATCCATAAAAACCTCCTAAAATCATTTAACTATATTTTAACCAAAAAAGAAAAAAATATACAAAACATAGAAAAAATACAAAAAAAGTTATATAATAATAAAAAAGAAAAAAGAAAAAACAAAAACCCAACAAGTAAAGAAGCCCAAAAAATAATTTACTAATTTTTGAAGCTCAGTGGGGACCGTTTTAGAAAATGTTACGAACGCCAGAGAGTTACATTTTCTTAAATGGGGAAGCTCAAAAAATTAATAAATTACTTTTTTGAGCGGTTCAACTAAAAAGAGAAAAGGAGAAAACAAAAAATGATAAACAAACCAAGAGAAATCGCCCTAAAAACCATATACAAAATAAACCAAGAACAAGCCTACTCCAACCTAGCCCTAGACGAAGAACTAAAACAAAACAGAAAAATATTAAACGAAAAAGACATAGGCCTAATATCAGAAATAACATATGGAGTAACAACCTGGAAACTAACCCTAGACACAATTATAAAAAAACACTCAAAAATAAAACTAAAAAAAATATCACCATGGATCATAAACATACTAAGAATGGGAATATACCAAATCATATTCCTAGACAAAATACCAAAATCAGCAGCTGTCAATGAAAGTGTTAACCTAGCCAAAAGATACGGACACACATCAAGTTCTAATTTCGTAAATGCAATATTAAGAAAGGTAGAAAAAAAAGACTATGAAGAACTATTCCAAATAAAAAATAATGTAGAAAGAATATCAAAAACAACATCAACGCCAGAATGGATTGTAAAAAAACTAATAGAAGACAATGGATTAGAAAAAACAAAAGAAATCTGTGAAAATTCAAATCTTCATCCAAAAGTAACAATTAGAATAAACAAATTAAAAAACACAAAACAAGAATTAGAAAATTCCCTAAAAGAAAAAAATATAGAATTCCAAGAAACAGAATATGAAGATTTTTTGATTTTAGAAAGAGTTAAAAATCTAGAAAATATGGATTTGTTCAAAGAAGGAAAATTTACAATTCAAGATATTTCAGCTGGACTAACAGCTAAAGTACTAGAACCAAAAGAAAATGAAAATGTTTTAGATGCATGCTCTGCACCAGGTGGAAAGACGACCTATATGGCAGAATTAATGAATAATAAAGGTAACATAGAAGCTTGGGATATTCATGAACATAGAACAAAATTAGTAATGGAAAATGCAAAAAGATTGGGAATAAATATAATAAAAACTAATACTAAGGATGCAACTAAATACTATGAAGAATTAAATGGAAAATTTAACAAAATTTTATTAGATGTACCATGCCTTGGAATTGGAGTAATAAAAAGAAAACCGGATATAAAATGGCAAAGAAAAGAAGAAGATATAGAAGAAATAACAAAAATTCAAGAAAAAATTTTAGAAAATTGTTCACAATATTTAAAAAGCGGAGGAGAATTAGTATATTCCACATGTAGTATACTAAAAAATGAAAATGAAAATATAGTAAATGAATTTTTAAAAAACAATTCACAATTTACGAAAAAATATGAAAAAACGATATTTACAAGTGACAAGCAAGATGGATTTTTTATATGCAAATTACATAAAAAATAAAATATTACAGAGATATTACATTTATATTACATTTCAATTAAAAGTGTTGACTTTTTGCTAAAAAACGATAAAATAAAAGAGAAATTAATATCATAAATTGTAAAATAAAACAAGTATTTTAATTTTAAAAAAGTAAAAAATAAAAATAGAATAAATTATAAAGCAAAGAGGAGAAAAAATGTCTAGCTGTCTTGGAATATATATAGAAAACAACATAATTAAATATGCAAAAGTTTCAAAAGAACGTGAACAATTAAAAGTAGAATCATATGGCGTAAAGTTCTATGACAACATAGATCAAACTATTAAACAAATTGTAGAAGAAACATATAGTTATAAAACACCAATTAGTATAAATCTTTCAGAAGAAATATATAATTATTTTAATATGTTTGCATTGTTAAGTAAAAAAGATTTACCAAAAGCAATAAAAACAGAATTTGAAGCATATTGCTCAGATAAAAATTACAATCCAAATGTATTTGAAACAAGATATGCAATTGCTCCTAATGTGCAAGATAAAGAAAAATTAAAAGTAATTCATATAAGCCAAAACAAAATAGAATTGAATAAAAAGATACAAAGATTTAATGGTTATAGATTACAAGATATAAGTCCAATTGGAATGACAATTCCAGATGTCAAAGAATTTGAACCAAAGGAAAACGCTCTAATAGTGAATATTGAAGAAAAAACAACAATAACAACAATATTAGATCAAAAAGTTTATGATGTTAAAACACTAGATGTAGGAAGCCAAGAATTTTTAGATAAAATAAACATCAAAGAAAATTCTTATTCAAAAGCTTATGAAATTTGCAAAGAAACAACTATCTATACCTCTGAGGGCAGAGACTTAACAGATGTTGATACAAATTACTTAGAAGATATTATGCCAACATTATATGAAATAGTTGGACAAATAAGAAAGATAATGAATGAAAGTATTGAAAAAATAGACAGAGTATATATAACAGGAACAGCTGCGTTAATAAATAATATAGATTTATATTTTGAAGAGTATTTAGAAAACGTAAAGTGTGAAATTTTAAAGCCAGGATTTATAAAAATTTCGCCAGAAATTAACATTAAGGATTATGTAGAAGTAAATTCAGCGATTTCTTTAGCAATAAGCGGACTAGGAGAAGGAATAACAGGAATAAACTTTAAAAAAGCGAGTTTTTCAGATAGATTACCTGATTTCTTAAAAATAGAAATAGGATCTAGTAAAAAAGACAAAAACAAATCTAGTAAACCAAATCCTTTGGAAAAACTTCTAAAAAGTTCAGCATTTACAATGGATTTTAATGTACCATTAGATAAAGTGGAAAAAGGAATGCTTAGAACAGCAACAGGACTGTTAATACTATTTTTTGTCTATTCAGGTTTTTCTACAATGATAAAAAATCAAATAGATAATAAAATGGATGAAGCAAACAAATCTATAGCGAATACAAATTCACAAATGAAATTGATAGACAATGACAAATCAAAGTTACAAACAAAAACAACAGAGTATACAACAAAAATAAGCAATTTACAAAAAGTTAATGACAAAATAAATGACATAAACAAAACTAAAAAAGCAATACCAAATTTATTAAATAAATTAATGTATATAATGCCTACAGGTGTGCAAATAACATCGATACAAAACACATCGGCTACGCATATAGAAATACAAGCTCAATCAAACAAATATGAGCAATTAGGATTTTTAGTAACAAATATGCAATTAGAACCAGTATTAACAAATGTAATATCAACAGCAGGTCAAAAAGCAAATGGCATAATTACAATAAAGATAGAAGGTGATTTACCATGAAAAAACTATTAATAACAGCTATTATCATCTTATTAATTATATTAACAGGAATAACAATGATAAAAGGAATAAACGTTGGTAAATTATCTGTTTTAGGAATTAAAGATATAAAAAAAGAAGATGAACAATTAAATACGACAATTCAACAAGCAACAAAATTAGCTAGTACAGATTATCAAAAAAAGATAAATGATTTAAATGACCAAATAAAAAAACTAGAAAATGAAAAACAAGAATATGAAGAGATGGTAAATGTAAGCACAGAAAGTCAAACACAAACAGCAAATCAATTCTTAGGTGGTTATAAAATAGAATATTTATATGTAAGAATTGGAACACATGCAAAAACTGAAGGAGTAGAAATGAAAATGGATGTATCAAGAAGTTCAGCAGGAACAGAAGATACTTATAATTTGAATTTTACAGTGACTGGAGCATATGCGAGAATTGCAGAATTTATAACAGATATAGAAGATGATTCTTCATTAGGATTTAAAATTGAAGAATTCAAAATGTTAGCAGATTCATCTAGTGATACAAGTACATTACAAGCTACTTTTGTATGTAAAGATGTTAAAATAGAAGGAGTTTCTTCAACAACAAGTACAACAACACAAACAGAAACTACAAGTCAAAATAATAATACAGTAGATAATACTACAACAAATACTACAGCAAACAATACTACAGCAAACAACGCTACGTCAAATACAACAAAATAATTAGAAAGGAGAAAAAGATGAAAACAAAAAATATTATCAAGGAAATTATAATAGTTTTGCTATTGATATTAGCAATCATATTAATACTTGGTATATTGCTATATGAATATGTACCAAATAATAAAATAATTCCGCAACAAGTTTCATATACTACTCCTGAAAATGTTAAAGAAGAATTATCTACAAGTGAAAATGTTGATGATTCACAAGTAATTATGACATACGAAGTAACTGCAACAGACCTAACAAATTACAAAAAAACAAAAGATTATGTATCTGGAAAGAAAAATCCATTTGAATCAATTGAAAGCCAAAATACTACTACAGAAAATACGACAAGTGGAAATACAGTAAATTCTGGAACAACCGGAAATTCATCAACAACAAATACAAATACAACAACAGACAATACTCAACAAGGGTACTTACCAGATAAAGGTACAAAATAATTAAGTTATTAACATTATATTTATTTTATATAAATATATGTCAAATATAAATAATCAAAAGAAAAGGAGGATGACATTAATGAAACAACAAAAAGGTATTACTTTAGTAGCATTAGTTATAACAATCATAATATTATTAATATTAGCTGGTATATCAATAGCTACATTACAACAAACTAACTTATTCGGACAAGCTCAAAGAGCTGGAAATGAAACAAAAAATGCAGCTGCAAATGAGTCAAATACATTAAACGAATATAGTAATGAAATTAACAAATATTTACCAACAACAACAACTGGTAAATAATATTTATAATTAATAAAAGGCATATGCATAAAAAAATATGTATATGCCTATTTTAAAAAATAAAAAGAGGGAGCATAAATGGAGATATTAAATATATTTTTTTACATAATCTTATTTGCAATGGGAATAACATTTGGGAGTTTTTACACATTAGCATTATATAGAATTCCAAAAAGACAAGACATAACACACACACATTCATATTGTCCAAATTGCAATCACAAATTAGGATTTTTAGATTTAATACCAGTATTTAGTTATATATTTTTAGGAGCAAAATGTAGATATTGCAAACAAAAAATAAGACCAAGATATTTCATAGTAGAAATAGTTTCTGGCTTACTATTTGTTTTATTTGGATTTTTACTAAATTTAAACATATATAGCTTAGAAAAAATAAAAATTATAGACTATGCTTTCTTTGTATTATATTTCACTTTCATTATATTGATAGCAGGTATAGACAAAGAATTCAAAAACATAAACAAACCTGTATTAATGTATGGAGTTATTATTTCAATTACTTATATAGTATATCTATACATAATAGACAGAACTAGTATATATAGATATGTTATATATTTACTAATTCTAGCAATTTTATTACTTATTGACACAATAATATTAAAGAAAAAAGCCAAAAGTAATTATACATTATCAATATTAATAATGGTAATTATAATGGCAATCTTTACAGGAGAATATATTGCAATAAACACTGTAATAGTAACATTAATAGCAATAGCATTATACTTGATTATAAAAAAATTAAGTTCAAAAAAATCATATAAAAACACAAAATTAAATAATGAAAATATTTGCTTTGGATTTTATCTACGGAGTTGCAAATATGGCGTGGTTAATAGGTACGCTTTGCTTGATTTTACAAAGCTATTAACGGAAAGGAAATGATATATGGATTTTAGAAGTGAAAAAGGAATTTCAGGAATTGATATAGTAGCATCTGTAATAATAGTCACAATATTTATAGCTATAATTGCAAACATAATAGCAAATATCAATTTAAATTCTAAAGACATAGAAAAAAAGACTCAAGCAACTTCATATGCGGTTGATGAAATTGAAATTATAAAAGCAGAAGGTTATTTAGAAAGCTATCAAGATAAAGGAATAAATCAAGAAGATATAATTTCAGAAGAAGATATAAACGATGAAAACGGTCAATTTACAGGTTATCACAAAAAAATATCAATAAAAGATTATGTACTTATAAAAAACGACCAAACTAAACAAGCCAATATTGTAAAAGAAATTACAGTTGAAATTTCTTATATGAATAGAAAAGGAACACAAAATGTTCAAATTTCAACATATGTAACAAAGGAGTAATCTAATGAAAAATAATAAAGGTGTAACATTAACTTCTTTAATAATATATGTTATTGGAATGGTAATTGTAGTTGCATCAATATCAACTTTGACAACATTTTTCTATAAAAATATAGATACATCAGCGATTAATGATAATACAACTACTCAATATACCAAATTCTTAAGCTATTTTACAGAAGAAATAAATAATAGCAATAACAGAGTAGTAGAATGTAAAAACAATTACATTATTTTCTCAAGTGGAAATCAATACACATATATGGAAGAAAATAAATCAATATATAAAAACAAAATCAAACTATGTGACAACGTAGAAAAATGTGAATTTTCATACAAATATCAAGACTTAAATTATATAATAAACATAGAATTTAAATCGGGAAAAGTAGATAAAACAGGGAAAAATATGATGACATATACAATAAAAAATGGCAAATAATAGTAAATGACAAAAAAACAACAAAATAGTAGAATTATATAGTATAATGAAATAGAGAACAAAAGAAAGGAAGATTAGCTATGGATATGAGAAGAAGACAACCTATAGGGGTTGAATTAGTAAAAAGGGGAATAGTAACAGAAAATGATATACAAAAAGCCTTAGAATATCAAAGAGAACATTCTGATACAAAATTAGGAGACATTTTACACATATTACAAGTATGTGATCCTCAAGTATTAATTCAAACAATAGGAGATATTGTTGGAACTGACGGAATTTTACTTACAGGAAATACAATAAAAGTAAAATTAACAGATTATATGCCATTAGAAATTGCTAGAAAAAATCAATGTGTACCATTTGATGTAGAAAACGGAAAAATAAAAGTATGTTTTGCAGATAATTTCAACAAAACAAAAATGGACACAGTAAAACTTATGTTATTAAATAAAGGTTTAATAATGGAACCATACATAACCTTTGAAAAAGATATAGATAAAATATTAGATGCTCTAGACACAGATGTAGTAAAACCTATAGCTCAAACAACAGCTTCAGGAACAATTGTAGAGTTAGTTGATAGCATTATAAAAAAAGGAATGGAAAAAAGAGCAAGTGATATTCATATAGAACCACTTATGAATGAAGTAAGAGTTAGATATAGAATAGATGGTGAATTATTTACAGATTCAACAATTCCAAAAGAAAAACAACAACAAGTAATAGGAAGATTAAAAGCAATATCAAATATGCATCAAGAAAAACAAGAAGCACAAGATGGTAGAATCTTATTATATGATGATTACAATATTCGTGTATCTTCTCAGCCAAATGTATGTGGAGAAAAATTCGTTTTAAGATTACTAAAAAAAGATACAGATATTAGAAATATTTTTGAATTAGGTTATCCAGGAACAGAAGCAGATTTGAAAAAAAGCTTTAACAAAAGAAACAGTATAACAATAATTGCTGCACCAACAGGAGAAGGTAAAACAACAACCTTATATAGTATTATAGACTATTTAAATAGCCCAGAAATAAATATAACAACAATAGAAGACCCTGTTGAAATAAGAATAGATGGATTAAATCAAATAGAAATAGGAAATAAATCAACTTTCTCAGGAGCATTAAGAACAGTTTTAAGACAAGACCCAGACATAATTCTAGTAGGAGAAATTCGTGACCAAGAAACAGCAGAAATAGCAATACAAGCTGGACAAACAGGACACTATGTTTTATCTACAATACATACAATAGATGCAATAGAAGTAATAAACAGAATGAGAAAAATGGGAGTATCAGACTATGATATTTCAAGTACATTAGCAACATCAGTATCACAAAGATTAGTAAGAAGACTATGTCCAAACTGTAGAAAAGAAAGAGAATTTACAAAAGAAGAAAAAGAAATAATGACAAAAATAGCAGAAAAATATGGAGAAACAATTGACTTTACAGGATTAAAAACATATGAAGCAGTAGGTTGCAAAAAATGTAATGACTTAGGTTATTATGGAAGAATAGGACTTTTCGAAATATTAAATATATCAGAAGAAATAAAAGAATTAATAGTAAAAGGAGCTTCTACAATAGACATTAGAAAAAAAGCAATTGAAGAAAATTATAGACCTCTAGTAGTGGATGGAATTAAAAAAGTACTAGCTGGAGACACAACATTAGAAGAAGTAAATAAAAAATTATTAATATATTAAACAAAAGAAAGGGGAAAACGCCATGAATATGGATAAAATCTTAGATAGAGCAATAGAAAAGGATGCCTCAGACGTGCATTTAATATGTGGAAATAAACCAATGCTTAGAATAGCAAGAGAGCTAGTACCAATAGAAGAAATGGAAGTACTAACAGTAGATGATATGAACGAAATGTATGATTTCCTAGTAAGAGGAAATGTAGATAAAGACGAATTATTCAATACAACAAGAAAATTAGACACATCATATGAATACAATGGAATTCGTTTAAGAGTAAATATATCATTATCAGATGATATACCATTATGTACTTTAAGACTTATAAAAAACACATTACCACCATACGAATCATTAGGATTACCAGACATAATAAGAAGAATGACATATCAACAACAAGGATTAATACTAGTAACAGGAAAAACAAACTCTGGTAAAAGTACAACATTAAATGCATTAATAAACGAAATCAATGAAACACAAAACAAAAAAATACTAACACTAGAAAACCCAGTAGAATACAAACATCATTCAAAAAAATCATTAATAGTACAAAAAGAAGTTGGAAAAGGTGGAGATGCATTAACATTTAGTGATGGTGTTAAAAACTCACTAAGAGAAGATTGTGATATATTAGTAATAGGAGAAATAAGAGACAAAATAACAATGGAAGCAGCAATAGAAATGGCAGAATCAGGACATTTAGTAATAGGAACATTACATACAAAATCATGTGCAGAAACAATAGATAGAATGATAAACTTCTATGAAGTAAGAGACCAAGCAAGTATAAAATATCTACTTTCATCATTATTAAAACTAGTTGTATCACAAAGACTTTTAAGAGGAAGAGATGGAAAATTAGTATTAGTACCAGAAGTAATGGTAGTAGACAATATAATTTCAGGAATAATAAGAAAAGACAAAATAAGTGTATCAGAAATAGAAGATGCAATACAAAGTAGTGCAGATAAAGGAAGTATTGGATTAATAAATTCAATAGCAGAATTATTTGTAAATGATAAAATAACATTAGACCAAGCAAAATCACAAATAGAAGAAAAAAACTTAGAAATATTAAATAGAACAATAATGCAAATGAAAATAAGAAAAGACAGTAACAGAAATTAGAAATAAGGAGGTGCAAAGATGCCTACATATACATATAGAGCTGTAACTAGTTCTGGAGTAGTAGTAAGAAATAGAGTAGAAGCTGCAAGTAAACAAAGTTTATTAAGAGCATTAAAAGACAATGAACTAATGCCAATAACAATAGAACAAGTTTCATATTCTTCAAGAAAGAAAAAGACAAAAAAGAAAAACATAAAAGACATTGAAGAAATAATGCAAAATGTAAATACAACACAAATAAACACAAAGAAAACAACTACAACAAAAGAAAAAATAAGTATGTACTTATCAAAAACAGAAAAAATAACCAATAGAGATTTAGTAATATTCACACAAAACTTTTATTTACTAAAAAAAGCAAATTTTAATAACATACATGCTCTAAAAACCATAATAGAAAGTACAGAAAATGTAACATTTAAAGGAATTCTAGAAGATATCTTAGCAGGCGTAGAAGCCGGAGAAAATATGTATACAACAATGGAATATTACTCAGACACATTTCCATACTTATATATAAACATGATAAAAGTAGGAGAACTATCAGGTTCACTAACAAATGCTTTGGAACAAGCTGTAAACTACTTAGAAACATCAGATGCACTAAACAAAAAAATAAGATCAATACTAGTTCCAAATATAGTACAATTTTCATTAATATTAGTAATGTTAGTTGTAGGAACATTAGTAGCAATACCAGCAATTCAAAATGTATATGATGAAATGGGATCAACAGACAAATTACCAGCAGCCACAATATGGTTTCAAGGAGTAATAAATGGATTGATGCACTACTGGTATATACCAACAGCAATAATAATAGCAATAGTTGCAGGAATAATATTTTATATTAACACACCAAAAGGAAAATACAATTTTGACTACTTTAAATATAAAATGCCAATATTTGGTCAACTAATATTTGCTCTAGATTTCTCAAGATTAATGAAAGCTATGTTATTAAACCTAAAAAATGGAATGAGAATACAAGACGCAATAGAAGTAAGTAAAAACGTAGTACAAAACTATGTAATGTTATCAATAGTAGAAACATCAATGAACAACATATTAATAGGTGATTCATGGATAGAACCATTTGAAAAATCAGGATTAACAAAATCAATGATGACAGAAATGCTAAAAATAGGTATGCAAACAGATTTAGCAGAAATGATGGAAAAATTAGTAGAATATATGGAAATAGACATAGACAATATATTAGAAAAGGTAATGAAAGCATTACCAGAAGTAAGTTATTTAATAGTAGGAGTAGTTTTAGTATTCTTCGTATTAGTAGTACTTGCACCATGTATTCAAACATATATGGGAGGATTCTTATTCTCAGCAGCAGGATTAGCATAGAAATGTTAAAAGAAAAAAGAGAAGGGGAAAAAGGGACGTCCATTTTTTCCCTATTATTTTTTCCCTATGAACTTGTTCTTCACAGACATATATAATAAAAAGAAAGAGAGTAATTATGAAAATAGGAATAGACTTAGGTGGAAGCCATATTGGAGTAGGAGTAATAGATAATAAAAACTTCATTATAGAAAAAGTAGAAAAAAGACTTTTAAACAAAGACAAAAAAGATATAAAAAGCATAATCGAAAGTTATATAATAAAAAATGTAAAAGAATTTTCATCAAAATACAAAATAACGGAAATAGGAATAGCAGTACCAGGAACAATAAAAAAAGAACAAATACTAAAATCAGTAAATTTAGGAGTAAAAGAATATAACTTAGTAGAAAATTTAAAGAAAGAAATTCAATTACCAATAAAAATAAGAAATGATGCAAAATGTGCAGCACTTACAGAAAATACAATAGGAGCTTTAAAAGATTATAAAAGAAGTTTATTTTTAACTTTAGGAACAGGAATAGGTGGAGCAGTTATAATCAATGACAAATTACTAGATACAGGTGATTTACCTGGATGTGAATTTGGACATATGGTAATTCAAAGAGATGGAATAAAATGCAATTGCGGAAAACAAGGATGCTTTGAAAAATATGCTTCAATGAAAGCTTTAAAAACAAACTTAAGACAAATCTTAGGCGTAGATGAAAAAATAAGAGGACAAGAATTACTAGATATTATTAGAAAAAATCCTAAAGATGAAAAAATAAACAAAGTAATAGATGAATATATAGAATATTTAAGTATAGGAATATCAAATTTAATAAATATATTCGAACCAGAAGCAATAGGAATTGGTGGAAGTTTCGTTTATTTTTCAGATGTATTATTAGATAGATTAATACAAAATATTATTAAAAAACAATATTTATTTAATAAAAGGGAAGAATTAATAATAATACCAGCAGCACTAGGGAATGATGCAGGGATTATAGGAAGTGTTATATAGATAAAATTATAATAAATAAAATGCAAAATTTGGTATTTTAAGTATGTTTTTATGAAAAAAAGTGAGAAAGGAAAGTATTTAATATGGATATAAACAACAAAAAAGCAACAAGACAAAGTTATGGAGAAGCATTAGCAGAATTAGGAAAAGAAAATCCTAATATTGTAGTACTAGATGCAGACTTATCAACAGCAACCAAAACAAAAATATTTGCAAAAGAATTTCCAGAAAGATTTTTTGACATGGGAATAGCAGAACAAAATTTAGTATCAACAGCAGCAGGAATGTCAACATGTGGAAAAATGCCATATGTTAGCACATTTGCAGTATTTGCAGCAGGAAGAGCATATGACCAAATTAGAAATAGTGTATGTTATCCAAAATTAAATGTAAAAATATGCGCAACACATGCAGGAATAACAGTTGGAGAAGATGGAGCAACACATCAAATGATAGAAGATATATCACTAATGAGAACCCTTCCTAATATGACAGTTATATCAACCTCAGATGATATACAAACAAAATGGGCAGTAAAAGAAATAAGCAAAATAAATGGACCAGTATATTTAAGATTAGCAAGACTTTCAACACCAATAATATACAATGAAAACCAAAAATTTGAAATAGGAAAAGCAGTTCAAATAGGAGAAGGCACAGATGGAACAGTATTTGCAACAGGAGTAACAGTTTCAGAAGCAATAAAAGCACAAGAAAATTTAAAACAAAAAGGAATAAACATTAGAGTTGTAGATGTTCATACAATAAAACCAATTGACAAAGAAACAATAATAAAATGTGCAAAAGAAACAAAAAAAATAATCTCAATAGAAGACCATAACATAATAGGAGGACTAGGTTCAGCAATATCTGAGGTGTTAACAGATGAATATCCATGCAAACTTATTAGATTAGGAATAAAAGATACATTTGGAAAATCAGGAAAAGCGGAAGAATTAATGAAATATTTTGGAATTACTGCAGATGATATAGAAAAATTATTTTAAAAAATAAAGTCCATTAGTTATTTAGGAGGAAGTTAGAATTATGAAAAAATTTTTGAAAAATAAAAAAATAATTATATATGTGCTAATAATATTTTTTGTGATTTTACTAGTAGCAATTTTAAATAATAATTTTAAAATAATAGAAAAAATAACTAATGGAAAATTGCAAAATGCAAATGAAGAAACAGCAGAACCACCATTAATAACATATCAAGTATACGATAATAGTAATGAAGACCAAATAAAAACATTAGTAACAGTAAATAATAGCAATGGAGTTAAATATGTAGAATATCCAGATGGAACAAAACTTGAAACAAATAACAAAAGACAAGTTTCAATAGATTACAATATGGCAAAAGATGGAAATTATACTTTTAAAATAAAAACAGCAGATAATGAAAATGTACAAGAATCAACAGTTTGTGCAAATGATGAATTTATAAATAGCAATGGGATAAGTATATCAAAGATAAATCAAGAAGAGGGGTATGAAGTTTTAGAAATAGCAAAGCAAAATAATGTGGATGGGTACAAAATATATTACCAAATAGGAAAAAATGGAAATTGGGTAGAAGGTCAAGGAAAAATAGGATTAGTAGATTATGATTTAGTGACAAATAATTTAATTAATGAAGATAATACAGTAACAATAAGTGCAAAAATAGAGAACCCAACAAATAAAAATATAGTAACAATATCAAAAAAATATAGTGTAAATACAAATTCAACAACAAATTCATATGAAGCTGAAAGTATATTAGATGTGTTAAAAAATGAAGAAATTAATACAGGATTATATAACCTAACAGTAAAAGATGAAAAATATAATTTAAGAGTATATTCATTTGATGGAAATTTGAATATAAAAACCAATACAACATTCGGAACAGAAGAAGATGTAGCAACAGCATCAGAGTACGCAAAAAATATGATAGTATTAAAAGTAAATGGAGATTTAACGATAGATGAAGGAACAACATTAACGGCTTATGCAAGTAAAGACGGTTATGGTGGACCAAAAGGAATGACAATTTATTGTACTGGAACGTTAACAAACAATGGAACAATAGATATGACAGCAAGAGGAGCAAAAGCAGTAGGTCAAAATGTATATTTGTTTAAAAATGCAGACAATACTTATGAATATGTTCCTGCAGTTGGAGCTGATGGTGGAAAAAGTGTTGGTGGATATGAAATGAAATGTAATGGAAAAAACGGAGCAAATGGAACTGACAGACAAACAGGAGGTGGAGGCTCAGGTAGTTGCTATACAGGATTCCGTGAAACTGCTTATTCAGGTGCGGGAGCTAAAGGAACTTCTTATTCAGGTGGAACAGGAGGAGGAACTTGGGTTGGATATTCTACAGGTAAATCGAATGATGGTGATCCCAATCGGTGGACAAGGAGGAACTCAAGGAACAACAGTTAAAACTTCAACAACAGGAGTTGGAAATCCAGGAAGCAATAATGGAACAGGAGGATTGCTGATGATATTTGCTAATAAAATAAAAAATGAAGGAAACATATTATCTAATGGAGTAGGTTCTGTATATAGAAATGAAACAGCAGGTTCATCTGGAGGTGGATCTATAAATATATTTTATAACGATAGTTATGAAAATTCTGGAACAATACTTGCCCAAAAAGGAATTACTCCAAAAGGTTATTTACAAACAGGAGGCTCAGGAGGAGATGGTTCAATCTCAATAGGTCAACTTCAAAATGGAACATATACAAGCACGTATACAAATTACTAAAATGATAAAAGAAAGGATAAATTTAGTTATGATAAAAATTAAAAAAAACAAGAAAAAAATTATAAGTATAATATTAATAATAATGGTGATAATTGGATTTATCCTATTAAATAATAATTTTAAAATAATAGAAAAAATAACTAATGGAGAATTACAAAATGCAGATGAAGAAACAGAAGAACAGCCATTAATATCATATCAAGTATATGATAATAGTGATGAAAGCAAGATAAAAACATTAGTGAATGTAAATGATAATAGTGGAATTGAATATGTTGAATATCCAGATGGAAGAAAGCTAGAAACAAATAATAAAACACAAGTTTCAATAGATTATGAAATGACAAAAGATGAAAATTATAGTTTCAAAATAAAGACAGCAAACAATGAAAGCATACAAGAACAAACAGTTTGTGTCAATGATGAATTTATAAATAAAAATGGAGTAAGTATATTAAAAACAAATCAAGAAAATGGTTATGAAGTTTTAGAAATAGAAAACAAAATTAATATAGATGGATTTAAAACATATTATCAAATAGGAAAAAATGGAAATTGGGTAGAAGGCCAAGGCAAAATAGGATTAACAGATTATGATTTGACAACCAATAAATTAATTAATGAAGACAATACAGTAACAATAAGTGCAAAAATAGAAAACCAAACAAATAAAAATACAGTTACAGTGTCAAAAAAATATGATGTAAATACAAATTCAACAACTAATGCATATGAAGCTGAAAGTATATTAGATGCGTTAAAAAATAATGAAATTAATACTGGATTATATAGCCTAACTGTGGATGATGAAACATATAGTTTAAGAGTATATTCATTTGACGGAGATTTGAATATAAAAGCAGATACATCTTTAGGAACAGAAGCAGATGTAGCAACAGAATCAGATTATGCAAAAAATATGGTAGTATTAAAAGTAAATGGAAATTTAACAATAGATGAAGGAGTAACATTAACAGCATATGCAAGTAAAAATGGATATGGTGGACCAAAAGGAATGATGATTTACTGTACAGGAACTTTGACAAATAATGGAACAATAAATATGACAGCAAGAGGTGCAAAAGCACTAGGACAAAATGTATATTTATGGAAAAATACAGATGGAAGTTATGAATATGTACCAGAAGATGGAAGCGAAGGAAATGGAGTAGATAGAGCAACTGGAAAAGGAGCCAAAGGTTCTGGTGGTGGAGGCGAAGGTGCAATAGGAACATCTTATTCCGGTGGAGCCGGAGGTGGAGGAAAAAGGTTAAGTGGCACAGCAGAAAAAGGATCACCAAATGGAGGAAAAGGAGGAGATGCTGTTAGAGATTCCGGAGCTACATATACTGGCGCTGGAGGTGGAGCAGGGAACCCTGGTGGAAAATATAGTGGTAGAAATGCAAGTGATGGTGAAAATGGAACTGGAGGATTATTGATAATTGCGTCAAACAATATATTAAACAAAGGAACAATAGAAGCAAATGGAGCTTCTGGAGGAAGTGCACTAGAACCAGGAGGAAATTCTGGAGGAGGTTCAATCAATATCTTTTATAATGAAAATTATACCAATGATGGAGAAATAACAGCAAATGGAAAGACAAAAACATCTGTAGGAGTAACAGCATATACAGGTTCAATATCTGTTGGAAAAATAGAAAATAATAGCTATTCTAGCACATATACAAATTATACAAAAACAGAAATACCATCAAACACAACAGGAGAGTTTGATTATACAGGTTCACATTCTAAATATGAAATTAAAGAAACAGGATATTATAAAATAGAATGTTTTGGGGCTAATGGCGGATATGCAGTAGGAAATGGTACTATTAGAGGAAAAGGCGGAAAAGGAGGATATACATCTGGAATAATCCAATTAAACCAAGGAGAAACACTATGGGTATATGTAGGCGGACATGGAACTGATGCAGTAGCTGGAAAAGATTCAACAAATGGTTATAATGGCGGAGGACTTGGAACAGAGGATCATTATGATGACGATGCAGCAGGCGCAGGAGGAGGATCAACAGATATTAGATTAGTTTCAGGTAAATGGGACAATTTTAAAAGCTTAAAATCTAGAATAATGGTTGCAGCACGGTGGCCGGAGGTGCTTCTTGGAATACATCAGGAGGTGCCGGAGGAGGCTTAAGTGGATTAACAAATAGAGCACGTTCAAAACCAGGAACGCAAACATCAGGATATAAGTTTGGTATAGGTCAAAATGGATATGGAACAGGAGACTCTAATGGTGTTGCTGGTTCAGGTGGTGGATACTATGGAGGTACAACAAGTAATTATGCTGATGGCTGTGAAGCAGGAGCAGGTGGTTCATCATTTGTATCAGGATATGAAGGATGTGATGCGATTTCTAAAGAATCAACAGAAAATAATATAATTCATACTGGACAAAGTATACATTATTCAGGAAAAAAAATTTACTAATATAAAATTATTAGATGGAAATAGTAGCGAAATACCTACAAGAAAATCTGCTGATGGTTATGCAAGTATTAAATTTTTAAGTACAAGCCTGGATGAAGCAATTCAAAAAGATAATGAATCTAATTAGAAAGAACAAAAATAGAAAAAAATAAAATAAACCCAAATTATTAGACAAAAAAGTTTAATAAGGAGGGTTTATTTTTTATTCCCAAAATGTCAAAAAATTCTAGTGAATTTTTTGTGAAAACTATTGCAAAATTACCATATTATTGATATGATTTAGAAGAGAAAAAATAATCAAATAAAATGGAATAATTTACAAAAATAAAATGAAAAGTGAGCAAAATCACGAAAGGAAGAAAATAAAAAATGATAGAATTTAGAAACGTATCAAAAACATATGACACAGGAACAAAAGCCGTAAAAAATGCAAACTTCGTAATAGACAAAGGAGAATTTGCATTCTTAGTAGGAACATCAGGAAGTGGAAAATCAACACTTATAAAACTAATACTAAAAGAAGAAGAACCAACATCTGGAAACATAATAATAAATGGTAAAGACACAACATTTTTAAAACAAAGTAGGGTACCATATTTAAGAAGAAGTATGGGAGTAGTATTCCAAGACTTTAGACTACTACCAGACAAAACAGTATATGACAACGTTGCATATGCAATGTACATAGTAAGAGCAACACCAAGACACATAAGAAGACAAGTACCAATGGTATTATCATTAGTAGGACTAAGCGGAAAAGCAAAAATGTATCCAAATGAACTATCAGGAGGAGAACAACAAAGAGTTGCATTAGCAAGAGCATTAGTAAACAATCCATCAATGCTAATAGCAGATGAGCCTACAGGAAACTTAGACCCAGACACAGCATGGGACATAATGAATTTATTAAACGAAATAAACATGAGAGGAACAACAGTAGTTGTTGCAACACATGCGAAAGACATAGTTGACAAAATGAAAAAAAGAGTAATACACATAGAAAAAGGCACTATAGTAAGAGATGATAAAAAAGGTGGTTATGATTGTGAAATATAATATATTTGGATATTTAATAGGGGAAGGATTCGGAAACGTATTCAAAAACAAAAAATCAACTGGAGCATCATTAATGATAATGTGTGCAACAATGATAATATTTGGAATATTCCTAATTTTAGGAGAAAATATAAATCATTTTGTAGACCAAATAAAATCAGAACAAGGATTTCAAGTATTCTTAAATACAGATGCAACAGAAGAAGAAATTGTAGAAACTGGTGAAAAAATAAGAGCATTAAATGGAGTAAATACAGCAGAACGTAAAACAAAAGAAGATGCTCTAAACATTATGAAAGAGAGACTAAAAGATAAAGATAATGTACTAGATGGATTTAATGTAAAAATATTTTCAGAATCTTATGTAGTAACATTAACAGACTTAAATAAAAGCAAAGAAGTACAAGATGAAATATGGGATTTAGGAAATATTAAGAAAATAACAAGTAGTGACGAAACAGTAACAACATTAATAAATCTAGCAAATGGAATTAGAATTGTAACAGGAGTAATATTGCTATTATTAATTTTTATATCAATATTCATAATTTCAAATACAATAAAATTAACAGTCCATGCAAGAAGAAAAGAAATATCAATAATGAAATATGTTGGAGCAACAAATAACTTCATAAGATGGCCATTTATTGTAGAAGGTATGATAATAGGAGTAATTGCAAGTTTAATTTCTATAATACTAGTAGGTGGAGCATATAGTATTTTAGCTCAAGAAGCAGTAAATATAAAATTTATGCAAATGATGAACATGAACTTAGTAAGCTTTAAAGATATGCTTTCATCAATAATAGTTGTATATATGTTATTAGGTATAGGTATAGGAGCTTTAGGAAGTGTAATCTCAATGAGAAAATATTTAAAAGTATAAGGAGTAAACATGCGTAAAAATTTATGTATTGTTTTAATCTTACTTATTTGCTTTACAACAACATTTACATACATAGTAAAAGGAACAGATGAGGAAGGAAATTCAAATACAACTACATCATCTACAGATTTACAAACACAAAAAGAATTATTACAAAAGCAATTAAATGAGGCAAATGCAAATTTATCAGAAATAGAAACAGACATATCTGATAATTTGCAACAAATTCAAAAATTAGATGAAAGAATTTCAAAATCAGAAAGTGAATTAGAAGAACAAGAAAGTAAGATTACAGAACTAAAAAATTCTATAAACGAAGTAGAAACAAAATTAAATGTAGTAACAGAAAAGTATGAAAATCAAAAAGAATTGTTTGAAGAGAGAATGGTAGCAATGTACGAGGCAGGAGAAACCCAATATTTGGACTTATTACTAAAATCAAACAGTATATCAGATTTTCTATCAAGCTATTATGTAATATCAGAAATAGCACAATATGATAGTGAATTACTTCAAGATATAGAAGAAAAAAGAAAAACAATAGATACAGAAAAACAAAAATTAGAAAATCAAAAAAACGAATTAGCAGTAATTGTAGAAAGTCAAACAAAAACAACAAGAACTTTGCAAAATACAAAAAAATTAAGAGAAAGCTTTTTAGAAAGACTTTCAGACCAAGAACAAGAAACACAACAACAAATAGATGAATATAACAAACAATATGAAGAAATAAACAGACAAATAATAGCCTTAGTAGCAAATGGAATAGACAGTAACTACATAGGTGGAACACTAGCTTGGCCGGTTCCGGGTTATACAAAAATAACATCAGAATATGCTATGAGGGTACACCCAATAACAGGAGTTTATAAATTACATACAGGTGTCGATATTTCAGCACCAATGGGAGCAAATTTTATATCAGCAAATGATGGTATAGTAGTAAAGGCAGAAATGAATTCAGCATATGGAAATATGGTAATAATAGACCACGGCGGAGGAATCTCAACATTATATGCACATGGCTCAGAAATTTTAGTTACAGTAGGTCAAAGTGTAAAAAGAGGAGATGCAATATTAAAAGTTGGTTCAACAGGCTATTCAACAGGACCACATGCACACTTCGAAGTAAGAATAAATGGTGTAACAACAAATCCACTTCCATATATAACAAATGGACTGGTTCCAGGAGAAGAAAACACAAGTAATCAAAATACGACAAACCAAAATACAACAAATTAAATTTAGGAGGAACATATGAAAAAAATATGTAAAAAAGTATTAGGAGCAACATTAATAGCAGTACTTTTAGCAAGTTTTAATATGTCTTTGGCGGTATCGCAAACAGATATCAATAACCAAAAAAGTCAACAACAAGAAAATAATAACAAAATAAAAGAAACAGAACAAAAAAAGGAAGAAGTCAAAGAAATAAAAGATGAAACCTTAAAAGAAGTTGAACAATTAAATAGTCAAATAACAGATTATCAAGGACAGATAACCTCATTAGATGCACAAATAAGTGATGCAAATGCTAAGATAAAAGAACAAGAAACAAAACTTGCTCAAGCAGAAAATGATTATCAAGAACAACAAGATACATTAGAAAAAAGAATAGTTGCAGTATATGAATCTGGAGAAACATCATATTTAGATGTATTATTAAGTTCTGAAGGACTAACAGATTTTATATCAAATTACTATTTAGTATCAGAAGTAACACAATATGATACAGAAATGTTACAAGAAATACAAAAACAAAAAGAAGAAATAGAAAATGCTAAAAAAGAAATAGAAAACAGTAAGAACGAATTAACAACAGCAAAAGCAAGCAAAGAAAGTGTTGCAGTTCAATTAAAAGATGCAAAAGCTCAAAAAGATGCAAAAGTTTCAGCATTATCTGCAGAAGAACAACAATTACAACAACAAATTGCAGAATTACAAAAAGATAATGAAGCAATAGATAAAGAAATAAGATCAATGCAAGCACAAATAGAAGCTGCAAGAAAAGCTGCAGAAGAAGCAAAGAAAAACAATAATAAATCTAATTCAAATTCAGGTTCAAACAGTGGAACAAGTTCAGCAGGTTTCATAAGACCAGTTAATAGTTATATAACAACAGGAATGTATTACTCATCAGGAAGTTACCATGGAGCAGTAGATTTTGGAGCAGGTGGAGTAAGTGGAATGCCAATATATGCAGTAGCTGATGGAGTGGTAATGAAAACAGCGGCTTTAACAACAAGTTATGGGAATTATATAATAATATATCATCCATCTAGCAACTTATTTACATTATATGCACATGGACAAGCTGGTTCAATAAGTGTCTCACAAGGACAAACAGTAAAACAAGGACAACAAATAATGAGAGTTGGAAGCACAGGAAATTCAACAGGACCACATTTACATTTTGAAGTAAGAACATACCCTGGTTACTATAGCAATAGAGTAAATCCTGCAAATTATTTACCATAATAAAAGCACAAAAATTATCATAATCAAAATTAAAAAGAATAAATTAAAAAAGAAAAGTAAAACCGAGCGGATGATAATCCGCTCAAAATAAATTTATGGCATATCAAAAGAAGGGAGGCTATATTAGCATTTGCTAATATAAACAAAAATGGACAAAGAAAGAAAAAATAAAATTTATAAAATTATAATGATTGTAGCAATAGCAGTATTTATAACATTTATGGTTACATCAATATCATTATATACGTACTTCGTGAACAACCCAATATCAATAACATCAAAAAGTTCATCAAGCAGTAAAGATATTGCAGGAACATTACAAAAATATAAAGAAATAATTGACAAATACTATTTAGGAGATGTAGATGAAGAAAAACTAAAAGAAGGAGCAATAAAAGGCTATATAGAAGGATTAGGAGACCCATATACTGAATATATTTCAGCAGATGAAATGGAAGATTACCTAAGTGACACAATGGGAAATTTCGTAGGAATAGGAATTTATATGGTTAAAAACACAGAAAAAGGAAAAATTCAAGTTTTAGCACCAATAAAAGGAAGTCCAGCAGAAAAAGCCGGAATACAAGCTGGAGACCTAATATTAACAGTAGATGGAGTAGATTATAGTGCAGATGAAATGACAATAGCATCTAATAAAATAAAAGGTGAAGAAGGAACAACAGTAACAATAGAAGTATTAAGAGGAACAGAAACAAAAAAATACGAATTAAAAAGAGAAAAAGTAAAAGTAAATCAAGTTGAAGGAAAAGTACTTTCAAATAATATAGGTTACATTAATTTCACATCATTTGATGAAACAACAGCAGATGACTTCAAAGCAAAATTTGAAGAACTAAACAAACAAGGAATAAAATCATTAATTATAGACTTAAGAAACAATGGTGGTGGAATAGTAGACCAAGCATTACAAATAGCAGATTATGTAGCAGACAAAGACTCTGTATTACTATATGAAGTAGATAAAAACAATAAAGAAACAGTAAAAAAAGCAAAAACAGACCCAATTATAAATATGCCAATAATGATATTAACAAACGAAAATACAGCAAGTGCTTCAGAAATACTTGCAGGAGCATTAAAAGACTTAGGAAAAGCCAAAACAGTAGGAACAACAACTTATGGAAAAGGTGTAATACAACAAATATTAAAACTTAGTGATGGAAGTGGACTAAAAGTTACAATAGAAGAATATCAAACACCAAACAGAAACAAAATACACAAAATAGGAATAGCTCCTGATGAAGAAGTAAAATTACCAGACTCAGTAACAAATGTATTAAATGTAACAGAATCTGAAGATACACAATTACAAAAAGCAATAGAAATGTTAAAATAAAGGAGAAAAACAAAAATGAACTTAGCAAATAAATTAACAATTTTTAGAATGATACTAGTCCCAATAATGGTTATAATACCATTTTTGGGAATTAATAGTGAAATATTAGGAATACCATTAACATATATAATAATAGATATGATATTTATTATAGCATCAATAACAGATAAATTAGATGGTTATATTGCGAGAAGTAGAAATCAAGTTACAACATTTGGAAAATTTCTAGACCCAATAGCAGATAAAATACTAGTATTAGCAGCAATGATAATGCTTGTAGAATTTGGAAAATTACCAGCTTGGATACCAGTAATAGTTTTAGCAAGAGAATTTATAGTATCAGGTTACAGACTAATTGCAGTAGAAAAAGGTGGAAAAGTAGTTGCAGCATCAGTTTGGGGAAAATTAAAAACAGTAACACAAATGATAGCAATAATACTAGCATTCTTAGATGTAAATGCATTTGGTGCATGCTTTAAAGGTAATTTAACAGGATTTGCATTAATATTAAATGCAATAGTAACAATAATGATGATAATACAAACAATAGCAACAATTTTCTCTGGTTATGAATATTTAAAAGAAGGAAAAGACTTATTAAAAGATTAAAATGTAAAAAAACGGCTTGACAAAATAAAAAAACTGCCGTAATATATATATCAATACTTAAAAATATGGAGGTAAATAACATGGAAGAAAAAGACGTAATCCTAACACAAGAAGGATATGATAATTTAGATAAAGAATTAAACTATTTAAAAACAGAAAAAAGAGCAGAAATAGCAGATAGAATAAAAGTAGCATTAGGATTTGGAGATTTATCAGAAAATTCAGAATATGATGAAGCAAAAACAGCACAAGCTGAAAATGAAGTAAAAATAGCAGAATTAGAAAACAAAATAAGACATGCTAAAATAATAGATGAAAAAGAAATCGATACAGATACAGTACAAATTGGAAATACTGTTAAAGTTCTAGATATAGAATTTGATGAAAAAGTAGAATATACAATAGTTGGTTCTACAGAAGTTGATTTAGCTGAAAATAAGATTTCAAACGAATCACCTTTAGGTGCAGCTTTATTAGGAGCAAAGAAAAATCAAACTGTTGATGTTAATGCTCCTGCTGGAATAATGAAGTATAAGATTTTACAGATTAAAAAATAATTGGTTTGTTCTATTTTTAATTGAACCGCCCAAAAAAGAAGTAGTATATTGATATTTTCGTTGCCCCATTTAAGAAAATGTAACTCACTGTCGTTCGAACATTTTCTAAAACGGTCGCCCACGGATCACTGCAATATCAATATAATACTTCTTTTTGGGGCTTCTTTGTATTAATGAGTAAAGTGCATTTTTATATATTTTATAATTGGATTGCGCTGTCTAAAGCTAGTTTTATCATTGTATTTAATCCAGTTTGTCTTTCTTCTGGTGTTGCAATTTCTGTGATGTATTTTGAGTCTACTACACTCATTAGGCAAGAGGCTTTTTTGTTTAAAAGTTTGGCATTGTAGAATAATGCAAATGCTTCCATTTCTGCAGAGATTGGATTGAAGTTATCAGGAACTCTTAATAAAAATTTGTTAACATCTGTCATGTAAACATCAAAACAATCAGTACATACAGTATTTCCTTTAAATAGTTTTATATTGTTATTTTCAGCAGTATTTTCAATAACAGAATTTAATTCTTTGTTAGAATTTATAATGTGGCAATCATCATTGTTTAAGGTAAAAGCATAGTTGCTTTCAGAAAATACATTATCACTAAGAATAATATCAAATAGTTTTAAATCTGGTAAATAAGCTCCACAAGAGCCAATTCTAATAATATTTTCCACATCGTAAAATTTAAATAATTCATAACTATAAATTCCCATACTAGGCATTCCCATTCCAGAAGCCATTACAGAAATTTCTTTTCCTTTATAATTTCCAGTATATGTATATATACCTCTTACATCATTAACTAATTTGTAATCATCAAAAAAATTCTCTACTATATATTTTGCTCTTAGAGGATCTCCAGGCATTATAACAGTTTTTGCAATTTCTCCTTTTTGAGCTGAATTATGTGGTGTTGACATATAAAAACCTCCTTAAAATTTTATTATTTATATTGTAAAGTAAGTATACTTCAACAAATAAAAAAATACAAGTGATATACAAAAATCAATCAAATATATTGCAAAAAATACAAACTTATGATATAAAATAAATTGTAAAAATATAAATAAGCTAAACCATAAATGAACAGAGGTGAAAAGATGATAAAAGCTTATGCAAAATCTGATGTAGGAAAAGTCAGAGAAATGAATCAAGATTATTACTATATTTCAAATTCATTAGATGAAGTCCAACTATACATATTAGCAGATGGAATGGGTGGCTACAATGGAGGAGAAATAGCAAGTAAAATAGCTGTTGAAACAGCAAAAAATTATATAGAAAATAATTTTAAAGAAATAGAAAAAGATAGAGACAGCATAATTCAACTATTAGGTAGTAGTATGGAATATGCAAATATGGTAGTTTATGAAAAATCTCAACAAAAACCAGAACTATATGGAATGGGTACTACTTTAGAAATATGTCTAATATATAATAATAAAGTATATATAGGACATATAGGAGATAGTAGAATTTATAGAATAAGAAAAGAATTCATAAGAAAATTAACACAAGACCATAGCTATGTGCAAAAATTAGTAAAAGAAGGAAAAATTACAAAAGAACAAGCGGAAGTTCATCCACAAAAAAATATGTTAACAAGAGCCTTAGGATGCAATGCATTTGTAGAACCAGATGTAATGGTAAAAGGATTTCTAAAAGATGATATTTTAGTTATGTGCTCAGATGGATTAACCAATATGGTAAAAACAGAAATAATATACCAAGAAGCAAGCAAAAACATAGAACAAGCACCAAAAGAATTAGTAAGAATTGCAAACGAAAATGGCGGAAAAGATAATGTAACAGTAGTTATAATAAAAAATATATAGCGGTCTACGTATAAAAATTCTTATTATAAAATAATAAGAAAAGCGAAAGGGAGAGATTAAATATGAATTTAGAAGGTAAAGTATTAGGGGGCAGATACGAAATTATCAATAAAATCGGAAATGGAGGAATGGCAACAGTATATAGAGCAACAGACCTAGTTTTAAAAAGATATGTAGCTGTAAAAATACTTAGGGATGAATTTACAACAGATGAAGAATTTATTAGAAGATTTGAAACAGAAGCACAATCAGCAGCAAGATTAACACATCCTAATATAGTTTCAATATATGATGTAGGTGTAGATAACGGAGTATACTATATAGTTATGGAATTAATCCAAGGAAAAACACTAAAAGAAATAATAGTAGAAGAAAGAGGACCACTTCCTTGGAAATGGTCAGTAAATGTAGCAATACAAATAGCTTCTGCATTAGAAATGGCTCATAAAAACAACATTATACATAGAGATATAAAACCACACAACATAATAATAACAGAAGATGGAATAGCAAAAGTAACAGACTTTGGAATAGCAAAAGCTGTATCAAATTCAACAATAACAGCATTTGGAACAACAATTGGATCAGTTCACTATTTCTCACCAGAACACGCAAGAGGTGGTTATACAGATGCAAAATCAGACTTATATTCTCTTGGAGTTGTAATGTACGAAATGGTAACAGGAAAAGTTCCATTTGATGCAGATACACCTGTATCAGTTGCATTAAAACATATGCAAGAAGACCCTGTACCACCAATAGAAGAGAATAAAAATTTACCAGAAGCTGTTAATAAAATAATTTTAAAAGCATTAAAAAAAGACCCAATGCTTAGATATCAAACAGCTACAGAAATGTTACAAGATTTAAGAATGGCACTAAAAAATCCATCAGGAGACTTTGTAGAAGAAGTAGACTATGATGAAACTGCAAGAACACAAAAAATATCAACAAATATGTATGAAAGACAAAAAAAATCAAATGGTAAAAAAGAAAACAAATTTATAACATTTATAAAAACACATCCAAAATTAAGTGTATTTTTAGGAATTATAATTTTATTCTTCTTAGCATTTGGAGGAACAACATTAGTATTAAATGTAACAAACCCAAAAGAAGTACAATTACCAAATGTTGTTGGTTTATCACAAGAAGAAGCAAAACAAAAAGTAGAATCAGCAAAATTAAAATTTGAAGTATCAGCAGAAGAATATAATACAGAAGTAGAACAAGGACATGTAATAAGCCAAGACCCTACTTATACAGAAAAATATAACAATGTAAAAGAAGGCAGTCAAGTTAAAGTTGTAATAAGCAAAGGAACAGAAAAAACAAAAGTACCAAAAGTTGCTGGAATGAAAGAAGATGAAGCAATAAAAGCTTTAGAAGATGCTAAATTAAAAGCAGAAGTAGTTGAAGAAACTAGCAAAAAAGTAGAAGAAGGTTATGTAATAAGCCAAGAAACAGAAGCAAATTCAGAAGCAAACGCTGGTGATACAGTAAAAATTCATGTAAGTACAGGAACAGAAAAATCAACAGTACCTTATATAGTTGGTAAAAAACAAGATGAAGCTAAAAAAGAACTAGAAGATGCAGGATTAACAGTAACAATAACAAATGCAGAAGATAGTTCAAAGGAAACAGGAGTTGTATTAAAACAAAGTTTAGATTCTGGAAAAATAGTAGACAAAGGCTCAGCGATAACAATAACAGTAAATAGTTTTGAAGCAAGTAAAACAATATCTGTAAGTATAGATGTAAAATCAATAACAGGAGGGTATACAGAAAGTACCACTGCTACAAATTCTACAAATAGTACATCAAATGAAAATATAGTGAAAACAGTAAGTATAGAAATAACATCAGGTGGAAAAACATTATGGTCAGACTCAGGTGTTGATAAAAATACAACAAACAAATCGGCGTCAATTACAGGAAAAGGTTCAATGGATGTAACTCTAACAATAAAAGACACTAATGGTATGAACAAGGTAAGAACACAAACAGTTAATTTTGGTAGTGATACAGCAATAAGTTTTAAATAAATTACAAGAAAACTCTAATTCGCTTATTAGAGTTTTTTGTGATTTTTGTAAAAACAAAATTATCAAAAAATATTGAACTAAAACTATTACTTTATTAATCACAATAATAATTTTATTAATACTAGTAGGAATAAGCATCCTAAAAAATAGAGCAATTCACTTATTGACACTGTAAACATAAAATAGTATAATATAATTATGGTTATTATCATAAATTTGGAGGTATATAAGATGAATAAGAATGAATATTCTATTGTCGATGAAAATGTAAAAGTAGAAAATGACGTAGATGATGACTATCTTTACTACGACAGAACCCGGTTTGGAAAAAAGTATTGTATAGCTTGTAACAAAAAGTTGACAGACCAGGATGTCGATGAACTATTTTCTATAATACTAAAGAAAGAGAAATCAATGAGGAGGAAATCAATTTTTAAAAAGAAATATAGCTGTACGAAGGAAATATCAAAGTATTTTGACTGTTCTTGTTATGTTCAGGAATACGAGAATAGAAGTTGGCTAATAGATATCAGGAGGTAGACATATGAATAAAAAAAAGATTTCTAATGAGACACCAATGGTGTGCTACAGAGGATTGTTTAGGCAATTCAAAGTGATTTCTGCTGTAAAATTAACAAAGGAAGAGGTTGATAATATTGTTTTTATCATAAAAGATGAACAGGAAAGTTGCGAAAGAAATGTCATTGCAAAAGACATAGTAAAATCTCTTCAAGAAACAAACTCTGAGGTAAAAAATTGTACTTTAGCTAACGAAGGAAAAAGATTAGTGGTAAAAGTGAATGTTATCGATTAGTATTATCGTAAAAAAGGAAATCTACACTAGTAGATTTCCTTTTTTCATTAAATAATTTGTAAATCCAAAAAATATATGTTAAAATAATAAAAGAAAAAAATTTGGAGGAAAAATGCAAGGATTAATAATAGAAAACATATCAAACCTATATAGAATAAAAGCGGAAAACAAAATATATGAAGCAACACCAAGAGGAAAACTAAAAAAAGAAGATATTTCACCAGTAGTAGGAGATAAAGTAGAAATAAGCATACTAGATGAAAACGAAAAAAAAGCAGTAATAGAAGAAATATTACCAAGAGAAAATTATATAAAAAGACCCAAAATGAGCAATCTCGAGCAAATTGTTTTAGTAATATCATGTAAAAATCCTAAACCAGATTTACTATTATTAGATAAACAATTAGCATTTGCAGAATTCTTAAAAATCAAACCAATAATAGTTTTAAATAAGGCAGATTTAGATAAAAAGAAAGAATTTGAACAAATAAAAGAAGTGTATTTAAAAATAGGTTACACAGTAATAGAAACTGAGGCAAAAAATTTAAAAGGCATACAAGAACTTAAAAAGATGCTAAAAAACAATATAAATGCTTTTTCAGGAAATTCGGGAGTTGGAAAATCAACATTGATAAATGCAATCTTTGAAGAAAAACAAACATTAGAGGGAGAAATAAGCCAAAGAAATAAAAGAGGAAAAAACACAACCACATCAATAAAATTATATGAAATAGATGAAAATACATATATAGCAGATACACCAGGATTTTCAACTTTTGACATATCAGAAATTCAATATACAGAATTAGATAAATATTTTAAAGAATTTAAAACAGAAATTGAAAACTGTGAATTTGTAGGATGCACACATATAAAAGAACAAAACTGTGGAATAAAACAAGCAATAGAAAACGGAAAAATAAACCAATCAAGATATGATAGATATTGTAAAATTTATGAAGAATTAAAAGAAAAGGAGAAAAGAAAATGGTAGAAATTTCAACATCAATACTTTCAGTAAAAAAAGGGGAAGAATCAAAAACATTCTTTGCATTAGAAAAAGCAAAAACAGATTACTTTCATATAGATGTAATGGATGGAAAATTTGTAGAAAAAGATACTTATCAAAAAATGCTAGAATACGCTTCATACATCAAAAGAATATCTAATTTGCCACTTGATATTCATTTAATGGTAGAAGATATAAATACAGCAATTGATGATTTTGCATCAGTAGAACCAAATATAATCACATTCCATTATGAAGTTTGTAAAAATAAAGAAGAAGTAATGGAAGTAATAAAAAAAATAAAAAATAATAATTGCAAAGTTGGAATAAGTGTAAAACCAGAAACAGATATTAAAGAAATATATGAATTTTTACCATATGTTCATATGTGCTTAGTAATGACAGTAGAACCTGGAAAAGGTGGTCAAACTTTGTTGACAGATATGGTTAATAAAATTGCTGAGTTAAAAGAATATATACAAAAAAATAATTTAGAAGTTGATATTGAAGCTGATGGAGGAATAAATTTAACAACAGCAGAAGCAGTAAAAAAAGCTGGAGCAAATATATTGGTTTCAGGTACAGCAATACTAATGGCAAAAGATTATAAAGTCATAATAGATGATTTAAGGGCTTAATATAAAAATGAAGAGGAGTTTATAAGCTCCTCTTTTTGTTATGTGAATTTATTTATTTTCAGTTTTATTAGTTGATTCTGATTTTTTAATTTCTTTTTTATTAGAACTTTTCTTTTTAGGAAGTAAAGCTGTAACTAAAATTCCTAAACCTAAAATAGTTATAACAAAAGATACAACACTTCCAATATAAGGTAATTCTTTAAGAACCCAAACTATAATTCCAGTAACAATTAACATACCAAAAATTCCAGTGTTTTTATTAATATTTAATTTTGTACAAAGGAATTTATTAGCAGTAATTGTAAATAAAGCTTTAGCAATAACAAGTGATAAAATGTATAAAGCAATTAATAATAGGGCAACACTACTTGTTAATTGTAAAAGAATTAATATAATTGCAACTATTGGAATTGCTATTAATGCAAGTAATCCATAACCTAAAACTTTCCAAGTAACTTTTCCAACATAATTATTAGTTGACTCTAAGAATTTAGGAGCAAGCCATAAACAAACAAGCCATATAATTAATACAAATGCAAGAAATGCACCTAAATCTAAAATGTAATTTGCAATAATAGTACCAACACTCATGTTTTCAGCATTTGAAGTAATTTTATTAAATTTTACATCTCCTAAAACAGAGCCATCTGGAATATTTACTTCTTCAGAAGAAGAATATTCTAAAGTACCATAAATAATACCTTTTTTTGTAGTATTAGTTTCTGCATCAGCATTTTCAGTACCTTCATTAAAAACAATAGTAGAAGCGTTTACAAAAGCATTTCTACCAATAGTACCAGCTACATTTAATTTTTGACATACAGTTTTTAAATCTCTGTAAACAAATCCACCAGAAATATTTACATCTTGTGCACAAGCATACAAGTCATAAACTACACCTTTTATTGTAATATTTTGAGCGCAAGTGAAAAGATTATTAAATATGTAACCTTCACTATCAATAACAACATCCTTAGCTAAAATAAAAGCATCTCCACCAATTTGAGAATTGATAGTAACTTTGTTAGCCATAATAAAAACATTACCGTCTACAATGTAATCAATATTTACCTCATCTTCACAAAGATATAAATCAGACTTTTTGAAAGAGTCATCTTTTTGTTCTTGATTATCATCAGTAACAACAGCATTTTTCTCAGAATTAGTTTCACTAATTAAAGAAATGTCAGATTCAGAAGCATTTTCATTATCAGCAAAAACAAAAGAAACTGAAGTTGAAACTAGTAAAACTAATGTAAGAAAAACTTTAAGAAATTTTAAATTTTTTCTTAGCATAATATTTCCTCCTTAATATATATTATTATGATAAAATAATATATCTTTAGTAGCTGTTTTGTCAATTAGTTTTAGATAAAAATTGACAAAATAAAAATAGCAAAAAAGAATAACGGAATACTTGAAAAGTATTCTTTTTTGTTATAAAATGGTATTATCTTAGTAAATTGGTAAATATTATAAAAAGAGACCAATTTAAAAATTGTTTTTAGGAGGAAATAATTATGAACAAAAAAACAGTAAAAGATATCGATTTGAAAGGAAAAAAAGTATTTGTAAGATGTGACTTCAATGTACCAATGGATGAAAAACAAAACATCACAGATAACACAAGAATAGTAGCAGCACTACCAACAATCAAATACTTATTAGAACAAGATTGCAAAATAATATTAGCATCACACCTAGGAAGACCAAAGGGAGAAGTAAAACCAGAATTCTCATTAGCACCAGTAGCAAAAGAATTATCAAAGTTACTAAATAAAGAAGTAATAATGGCAAAAGATGTAATAGGAGAAGATGCAACAAATAAAGCAGAAAATTTAAAAGAAGGAGAAATAATGCTTCTTGAAAATGTAAGATTCCACAGAGAAGAAACAGACAATGATCCAGAATTTGCAAAAAAATTAGCATCAATGGCAGAAGTATATGTAAATGATGCATTTGGAGCAGCACACAGAGCTCATGCATCAACAGCTGGAATAGCACAATACTTACCAGCAGTATCAGGATTTTTAATAGAAAAGGAATTAACAGTTTTAGGAAACGCAATCAACAATCCAGAAAGACCATTTATGGCAATACTTGGAGGAGCAAAAGTTTCTGACAAAATAGGAGTAATAGATAGCTTATTAGATAAAGTAGATACATTAATGATAGGTGGAGGAATGGCATACACATTCTTCAAAGCACAAGGATATAGTGTAGGAAACTCACTATGTGAAGAAGAAAAAACAGGATTAGCATTAGAAGCAATGGAAAAAGCAAAACAAAAAGGAGTAAAACTATTATTACCAGTTGATACAAAAGTAGGGAAAGAATTCAAACCAGATACAGAAAGCAAAACAGTAGCATGGACAGAAATTCCAGACGGATGGGAAGGATTTGACATTGGAGAAAAAACAATAGAAATGTTCAAAAATGAATTAAAAAATGCGAAAACAGTAATCTGGAACGGACCATTAGGACTATTTGAATTTGACCAATTCGCAATAGGAACAAATGAAATAGCAAAAACATTAGCTGAACTAGATGCAACAACAATAATCGGAGGAGGAGACTCAGGAGCAGCAGTAGCAAAAGCAGGATTAGCTGATAAAATGACACATATTTGTACTGGTGGTGGAGCTTCATTAGAATTCTTAGAAGGTAAAAAATTACCAGGAATAGAATGTTTATTAGATAAATAATGTCAAAGGGAGGAAAATCAGGTTATGAGAAGAAAAGTAATAGCAGGAAACTGGAAAATGAATATGCTTCCAAACGAAGCGATAGAATTTATTGATAAATTTGCACCATTAGTAAAAGACACAGAAAATGAAGTTATATTATGTGTGCCATACACGGACTTATTCTACACATTATTAACAGCACAAAATACAAACATAAAAATAGGTGCACAAAATATGCACTTTGAAGAAAAAGGAGCATACACAGGGGAAGTTTCAGGAAAAATGTTAAAATCAATAGGAGTTGAATATGTTATAATAGGACACTCTGAAAGAAGACAATATTTTAATGAAACAGATGAAACAGTAAATAAAAAAATAAAATCAGCATATGCAAATGGTTTAAAACCAATCGTATGTGTTGGAGAAACATTAGAACAAAGAGAAGCAGGAAAAGCAGTTGAAGTTATAACAAAACAAACAGAATTAGCATTAGAAGGTTTAGATAATGAACAAGTCGCAAGTACAATAATTGCATATGAACCAATATGGGCAATTGGAACAGGAAAAACAGCAACAAAAGAAGATGCTAATGATGCAATAAAAGCAATACGTGACAAAATTTGTCAAATCTATGGACAAAATGTAGCAGAAAGAGTTATAATACAATACGGTGGAAGTGTAAAATCAGCTAATGCAAAAGAATTATTTGAAATGTCAGATATCGATGGAGGATTAGTTGGTGGAGCAAGCTTAAAACCAGATGAATTTTCAAAAATAGTTAATTATGATAAATAATTAACAAAGAAAACAGAAGGAAGGTATAGAAAAGATGAAAGATAAAGTAACTATGCTAATGATATTAGATGGTTTTGGAGACAACAAAAACAAAGATGGAAATGCAATAAAATTAGCAAAAACACCTAATATTGATAAACTAATGAAAAAATATCCAAACACTGATATATTCACAAGTGGATTACACGTTGGATTACCAGAAGGACAAATGGGAAACTCTGAAGTAGGACACACAAATATAGGTGCAGGAAGAATAGTATATCAAGAACTAACAAGAATAACAAAATCAATAGAAGATGGAGATTTTTTCAGTAATCCAGAATTTATAGCAGCAATAGAAAACTGCAAAAAACATAACTCAAAATTACACATATTAGGACTATTATCAAACGGTGGAGTTCATAGCCACAATAGACATTTATATGGATTATTAGAAATGGCAAAAAGAAGAGACTTCGATAATGTATATGTACACTGCTTCCTAGATGGAAGAGATACACCACCAGCATCAGCTGAAACATACATTGCAGAATTACAAGAAAAAATGAAAGAAAAAGAAGTTGGAAAAATAGCAACGCTTTCAGGAAGATTTTATGCAATGGACAGAGATAAAAGATGGGAAAGAGTTAAAAAATGTTATGACGCCTTAGTAAATGGAGAAGGTGAAAAAGCAGGAGATGCTATAAAAGCAATAGAAGACTCTTACCAAAAAGAAGTATTTGATGAATTTGTTGAACCAACAGTAATATGCAATGGAAACGAACCAGTTGCAAAAATAGAAGAAAATGACTCTGTAATATTCTTTAACTTTAGACCAGATAGAGCAAGACAAATAACAAGAGCACTAGTAGATCCAGACTTTGATGGATTTGAAACAAAGAAAATGAACTTATACTTTGTATGCTTTACAAGTTATGATGAAACAATGCCAAATGTTCACGTAGCATTCAAAAAAGAACCATTAAAAAATACATTTGGAGAAGTAGTTAGTGAGGCAGGACTAAAACAATTAAGAATTGCAGAAACAGAAAAATATGCACACGTAACATTCTTCTTTAATGGAGGAGAAGAAAAACAATACCCAGGAGAAGATAGAATATTAGTACCATCTCCAAAAGTAGAAACATATGATATGCAACCAGAAATGAGTGCATATGAAGTAACAGACAAAGTATGTGAAGCATTAGAAAATGACAAATATGATGTAGTAATATTAAACTTTGCAAATACAGATATGGTAGGACATACAGGAAGTTTACCAGCAGCAATAAAAGCTGTAGAAACAGTAGACGAATGTGTAGGAAGAATAGTAAAAATAATTGAAGAGAAAAAAGGAAACTTACTAATAACAGCTGACCATGGAAATGCAGAACAAATGATAGACTACAAAACAGGAGAACCACACACAGCACATACAACAAATCCTGTACCAATAATATTAGTAACAGACAATAAAGCATACAAACTAAAAGAAAATGGAAAATTAGCAGATTTAGCACCAACAATGCTTGACTTAATGGGAATAAACAAACCAGAAGAAATGACAGGAGAAAGCCTATTAATCAGAGAATAAGAGGTAAAAAATGTTAAACCATACTAAGAAAATAAAAGAGATGTATGAAGATATTCAAAGAAGAATATTTTATATGATACCAGAAAAATGGGAAAAACTATACTTATATGCTTCTGTAATGGATAGAATAGATGGACACAAAACAGGGGAACTTTTCTTTTACTACATTCCAAAAGGAATATTTAAGAAAAACCCTGTAAATGTCTATGAAATACCACAAAAATTCAACTTAGATGAAAAAGAATATATAAACTTAGTAAATATACTTTATCAAAAAATAACAGAATTAAGAGAAGAATTCAAAAAAGTAGAAGTCACATCAACTTGGACTAATTTAACAATGATAATAGAAGGAATAAAATTCAAAGTTGAATACGATTACGAAGACCTAAATAAATCAAAATTTTCAAGTTACGAAAGACATGTAATATGGAGATATAATTATTTAGGAATAAAAGAAGAACAACTTAATAAAAATGATAGAGAGATAATAGAAAAATACTTACTAGGAGAAAAAGTCATAAGAAGAAGAGAAAGGTATGAAACAGGAATTTACATAAAATACATCAAAAACATAGTAGACTATGACACAGAAAATTATGGAAGTGAACACAATATAGAATATATAGCAAACCAAGACAAAAAAACAAAAAACCAAATAATCTCTTCAATAGAAACAATGCAAGAAACAAAAAATTAATAAAATAGTTATTCATATTAGAAGAAATTCTAAACAAAATAAAAATTATAAAATTAAACAAAGCAACGCAGAAAGAAAACGAAGCGAAGCATAGTGAAAGGAGCAAAAAAAGATGATTTATTCAAAAGAATTAGAAGGAATGTGTAAAGTTGCAAAAGGAGTAGACCATGGACCAGCACCAATTCCAGAAGAAGGGAAATGGGTAAAAGCAAAAGAAATTAAAGATATATCAGGTTTAACACATGGTATAGGATGGTGTGCACCACAACAAGGAGCATGTAAATTAACATTAAATGTAAAGGATGGTATCATTCAAGAAGCATTAATTGAAACGATTGGATGTTCAGGAATGACACACTCAGCAGCAATGGCTGGAGAAATATTAACAGGAAAAACAATATTAGAAGCATTAAATACAGACTTAGTTTGTGATGCTATAAATACTGCCATGAGAGAATTATTCTTACAAATAATATACGGAAGAACACAAACAGCATTCTCAGAAGGAGGACTTCCAGTAGGAGCAGGACTTGAAGACTTAGGAAAAGGACACACATCACAAGTTGGAACAATTTATTCAAGTTCATTAAAAGGACCAAGATACTTAAATCTTGCAGAAGGTTACATAGTAAAATTAGGATTAGATAAAGATGACCAAATAATTGGTTACAAATATGTACATTTAGGAAAAATGATGGATAACATCAAAAAAGGAATTGATCCTATGGAAGCAATAGAAAAAGCTTCAGGAACATACGGAAGATTTGACGAAGCAGTTAAACAAATCGACCCAAGAGAAGAATAAATTCAATTAAAAAAAATTAAATATAAAACATAATTTAGAGGAGGAATAAAAATGGCAGTAACATTTGAAAGTTATGAAAGAAGAATAGACCAAATAAAACCAGTAATGGAAAAATACGGAATAAAAGATTTTGAAGACGCATTGAAAATATGCACAGATAAAGGATTCAATCCATATGAAATAGTAAAAGGAGTACAACCAATTTGCTTTGAAAACGCAGCATGGGCTTACACATTAGGAGCTGCAATAGCAATCAAAAAAGGATGTACAAAAGCAGCAGATGCAGCAAAAGCAATTGGAGAAGGATTACAAGCATTCTGTATTCCAGGTTCAGTTGCAGATGACAGAAAAGTTGGATTAGGACATGGAAACTTAGCATCAATGCTATTATCAGAAGACACAAAATGTTTTGCATTCTTAGCAGGACACGAAAGCTTTGCAGCAGCTGAAGGAGCTATTGGAATAGCAAAATCAGCAAACAAAGTTAGAAAAGAACCATTAAGAGTAATCTTAAACGGACTTGGAAAAGATGCTGCACAAGTAATATCAAGAATTAATGGATTTACATATGTAAAAACAGACTTTGACTTCTTCACAGGAAAAGTAAACATAGTAGAAGAAATCAAATATTCAGAAGGTGAAAGAAGCCAAGTAAGATGCTATGGAGCAAACGATGTTAGAGAAGGTGTAGCAATCATGTGGTTAGAAGATGTTGATGTATCAATCACAGGAAACTCAACAAACCCAACAAGATTCCAACACCCAGTAGCAGGAACATACAAAAAAGAAAGAATTGAAGCAGGTAAAAAATACTTCTCAGTTGCTTCAGGTGGTGGAACAGGTAGAACATTACACCCAGACAATATGGCAGCTGGACCAGCTTCATATGGTATGACAGATACAATGGGAAGAATGCACTCAGATGCACAATTCGCAGGAAGTTCTTCAGTACCAGCTCACGTTGAAATGATGGGATTAATTGGTATGGGAAACAACCCTATGGTTGGAGCTTCAGTTGCAGTAGCTGTTGCAGTAGAAGAAGCTATGAAATAGTTAATAATACTGAATTATAGTAATTTTATATAATGTTAAAAAGAAACGTGGACAAATACCAAAATACGGTTTTGTCCACGTTTTGCCCACGTAATAAAGAAAAAATAAACCAATAAATTATATTTTTAGCCATATAAAAGCTTTTTACAAATACCGAACAAGTTTTTTATATTTTTTTGAAAAAACTATTGACAAAATAAAAAAATAAATATAAAATAAGTACAACAAAAGCGAACAATATTTTGCAAAACATAAATTTGTAAGGAGTGATATAAAATGAAAATAATGACAAAAAAAATCAACTTTAAAATAACAATTGAAGAAACAGCTGAAAGACATCCAGTGCCTGTATTAGGAACAGATTATAAAGTGAAAATAATATATAAAAATATAAAATTTGCTGAACTAGATGTAGAAGATAAAATTATAAAAATATCACTACCAAACAAATATAAAAAAGCAAACAACGAAAAAATATTAGATATGGCAATAGATAAAATGTACGAACAAATTGCAAAAGTAGAAGTAGAAAGAGCAATGGAAAAAACACGTATATTATTAGGGTTTGCACCAGAAGATTATGAAATAAAAAAATTAAAAAAAGAATTAGGAAAATGTGAAGATAATAAAATAACAATAAATCCTGAAATAGTAAAATATAATAGAAACATAATAGATTATATAGTATTACATCAATATTGTCATTTAAAATATAAAACACATTCAAAGGGTTTTATGAAAATGATAGAAAAGTACGAACCTAAATTTGAAGAATATGAAAAAATAGTTGCTTTAGTAAAATAATTAGTGTATAATTATACTAGTTGCGGGTATAGTTTAGTGGTAGAATCCCATGCTTCCGACCTGGTTGCGCGAGTTCGATTCTCGCTACCCGCTCCATTTGAAAACAACTTACGGACTAATTAAAGTTCGTAAGTTTTTATTTTATCCGTAGTCAGGCTTGGAAAGGCTTGTTCTACCAAATATAAAGATAACGTTCTCTTTCTAGGAAGGAGGACATTTTTTATGCTTGAATTTAAAACAATTGAAGAATTGAAACCTAATCCTAAACTACTAGAACTTATTAAAGGCTTTACTTATAAAACTAAAAAAGAAAAAGTTAAAATTCTTCTAAATACTAATTTACAGTTTATTGAACCAACTGAATATTTAATTACATATCCTATTACTTTTACTATACTTGAATATAAAGTAAATGAGATTAGCAATAAACCATTTTACATTAAAGAGTGCAAAGAAAAGTATAATTTGAAAGAAATTGAAACTTTTTTAAGAAATCTTTAATTTTTGACTATACTTTTTGCGTTTAAGTGAGGAAACATATGAGAGGTATATTAATATTTCTCAAAATTTAAGGAAAGGAGGAAAAATATGAGATGTGGAGTTTATGTAAGAGTTTCTACTGATGACCAAAGAGATAATGGTTATTCTATTGATTCTCAACTTCGAATGATTAAAGAATATTGTGAAAAGAATGATTATGATATTGTAGATGTATACAATGATGCAGGACATTCTGGAAAAGATTTAATGAGACCTGAAATGCAAAGATTACTTAAAGATATCAAATCCAAGAAAATTGATAAGTTAATTGCTATTAAAGTAGATAGATTAACTAGAAACAATTATGATGGTTTTTGGTTACTTAATTACTGCGAAGAACACGATGTTAAGATTGAATTAATACTTGAGCCTTATGATGTATCTACTG
>ERZ824473.646-NODE-646-length-59368-cov-9.479895_pt1 | contig 59368 bp, 44 predicted proteins | sample MGYA00519874_ERZ824473 | MGnify/ENA primary metagenome ERZ824473 (study PRJEB31778, sample SAMEA3449151) | human gut metagenome | biome: human gut; feature: human-associated habitat; material: faeces | place: United Kingdom | collected 2010/2012 ... | reverse complement strand
CGGTATCCCGCCATATTTCAGATGCTCTGGCAACTTAGTTGCCGAGTAGTTCACAAGAAAGAATATTCTCTTGACACATCCCCACATCTCTGTTAAACTGGATAGCAGTTTAACAAGGTAGAGTGCTACTAAAATAAAGCATTCACAGGAGGATGAAATTATGAGAAGAAGTCTGGTATGTGTATTAACAGGAGCCGTACTTGCGGCATCTATGATTGGAACTGTCTGCCTGGCGGACGAAGCAAAGACCTTTACCGTTGGATTTGATGCAGAGTATCCGCCATTTGGATACATGGATGAGGATGGAGAGTACACCGGATTTGATCTGGAACTGGCTCAGGCGGTCTGCGATCTGCAGGGCTGGGAGCTGGTAAAGACTCCGATCGACTGGGATTCCAAGGATATGGAGCTGAATTCCGGAGCGATCGACTGCATCTGGAACGGATTTACGATGAACGGCCGTGAGGATGATTACACCTGGTCCGTACCGTACGTAGACAACAGCCAGGTAATCGTTATTCCGGAAGATTCTGATATCGCAGATCTCGCAGGACTGGCTGGAAAGACCGTAGGCGTACAGGCAGCATCAGCAGCACTGGAGCTGCTGAGCGACGGCGGTGATCAGGCGGATCTGGCAGCGACATTCGGTACCCTGCAGCAGTTCCCGGATTACAATAACGCATTCATTGAACTGCAGGCTGGCAGCATCGATGCGATTGCAATGGATATCGGAGTTGCAAATTATCAGCTGAAGCAGCACGAGGGATACAAGATTCTTGATGAGGCGCTCAACAGCGAAAAATACGCAGTTGGCTTCAAACTTGGCAACGAGGAGCTGCGCGATACGGTAAACGATTCTCTGATGCAGCTGAAAGAGGACGGCACATTTGACGCACTGGCTGAAAAGTATGAGCTGACCGATATGGTATGCCTGGGTGAGGATGGAGATGCTGAGGCAGCGACGGAAGCCGCAACGGAAGGTGCTTCTGAGGCAGCAACTGAGACTGAGGCAGAAACTGAGGCGTAAACATTGGAGAATGTGTGAAAAGGAGTTTCAGTAATTCCGCTTTGACAAATGCACTTAAAAACGCAGGTGTTTTACGTTCGCTTTATAAATTTTGTCTGGATCTGAACGGTTACAAAAAAATAAGAAAAATACGCAGGGACTGCCGCATTTTACCGCGGCAGCCTCTTTTGCGCTGATGGAGGAACATATGAAATTTTCAGTTATGCTGGAACAGCTGAGCAGCGGTATGCTCAAGTCGATGGGAATCTTTTTCCTGACACTTATTTTTTCACTGCCGCTCGGCCTTTTGATCGCATTTGGAAGAATGTCGAAAAACAAAATTCTGCGCACGGTAATGAAGGTCTATATTTCTGTGATGCGCGGCACGCCGCTGATGCTGCAGCTGCTGGTAGTTTATTTTGGCCCGTTTTATTTATTCGGAATGAAGATCGGTGGTTCCTACCGTTTTCTTGCAATTATCGTTGGATTCGCCTTGAATTATGCGGCGTATTTTGCCGAAATCTATCGTTCCGGAATCGAATCGATGCCGCAGGGACAGTATGAGGCAGCGAGGGTGCTTGGCTACAGCAAGGCTCAGTGCTTTTGTCACATCATTTTTCCGCAGGTAGTAAAACGGATTCTGCCATCGATCACAAATGAGGTAATCACGCTTGTAAAAGATACGTCCTTAAGCTTTTCACTTGCCTATGCGGAGATGTTTACGATTGCAAAACAGATTGCGGCATCACAGACCACATTTATTCCGTTTGTTGTGGCGGCGATTTTCTACTATGTATTTAACCTGGTAGTAGCGGTAGCGATGGAAACGATCGAGAAAAAGATGAGTTATTACCAGTAAAGAGGGATACAGACGGCTGACTGTGGATAAGATTCGGCTGGAAGACGGAATGTGTGGATAAAATTCGCTCATCGAAAAAAAGACGTAGATACAGACGTAAAGTGACTGCAATCATGAGACTGATTGCGGGAATGATTTTTCAAACACGCTCTAAGAGCTGAACGGAATACGTGGAGGAAAATATGAAACTGCTGGAAATGAATCACATAAAAAAAGAATTTGACGGGCTTGGCGTGCTGAAGGATATTTCTCTTTCTGTGGAAGAAGGAGAGATTCTTTCGATCATCGGGCCGTCCGGCTCTGGCAAATCGACGCTGCTGCGCTGCGCGACGATGCTGGAAGAGATCGATGGCGGAGAAATCCGCTATATGGGTGAAACGGTTGCAAGCGCTGATGCAAACGGAACAAAAAGTTACCCAAGGGGAGAGCAGGCAAGGAAGATCCATTCTTATTTTGGACTGGTATTCCAGAATTTTAATCTGTTTCCTCATTTTTCTGTTATGAAAAACATTACGGATGCGCCAATCCGGATTCAAAAGCGCGGGAAAGAAGAGGTGTATCAGGAGGCGAGGGAGCTGCTGAAAAAGATGGGATTGTCAGATAAGGAAAATGCTTATCCATGCCAGCTTTCCGGCGGACAGTGTCAGAGAGTTGCGATCGCACGGGCACTGGCACTCAACCCGAAAATCCTCTTTTTTGATGAGCCGACGAGTGCGCTTGATCCGGAGCTGACTGGGGAAGTGTTGAAGGTTATCCGTTCGCTGGCCGACCTGCAGATCACGATGGTGATCGTGACGCATGAGATGAGTTTTGCGCGGGATATTTCTGATCGTGTGATCTTTATGGATAAGGGTGTTGTGGCTCTGGAAGGAAAACCGGATGAGGTATTGGACGCGGATCATGCAAGAATCCGTGAATTTCTTGGAAAAATCAGCGAAAGATAATAGTGGAAACCTGTTTTGCTGTTTGCACAATCGGGGAATCTGTGTTATAGTAGCAACGGCACAGTTATACTATTTGAAAGAAGGAATCCTATTATGATAAAAGTTGATATTTTTTCCGGTTTCCTCGGAGCAGGAAAGACAACACTGATCAAGAAGTTGATTAAAGAGGTATTTGCAGGCCAGCAGATCGTACTGATCGAGAATGAATTTGGTGAGATCGGTATCGACGGCGGCTTTTTAAGAGACGCAGGAATCAATATCACAGAGATGAACTCCGGCTGCATCTGCTGCTCTCTGGTAGGTGATTTTGGCAAGGCTCTGAAAAAAGTGGCAGACGAGTATCATCCGGACCGCATCATCATCGAGCCGTCAGGCGTGGGCAAGCTTTCTGACGTGCGCCGTGCAGTAGAGGATGCTTCGAAAGAGGCAGGACTTGAGATCAATGCACTGGTTACCGTAGCCGATGCATCCAAGATTAAAATGTATATGAAGAACTTTGGTGAGTTCTACAACAATCAGATTGAAAATGCAGGTGCGGTTATTTTAAGCCGTACGCAGAAGCTGTCACAGGAGAAGCAGCTGCAGGCAGCAGAGCTGATCCGTGAGAAGAACCCGAAGGCAGTTGTCATCACGACTCCGTGGGACGATATCACCGGCGGGCAGATCTTAAAGGCAATCGAGGGTACGGATTCTCTGGCAAAGGAACTGATGGAGGAAGCTGAGCATCATCACCATCATCATGATGAAGAGTGTGGCTGCGGCCATGACCATGAGCACCACCATCACGACCACGACGAGGAATGTGGCTGCGGCCATGACCATGAAGAGCACGACCATGAGCATCATCACGGCCACGACGAGGAGTGCGGCTGCGGCCATGACTATGAGGAGCACGATCATGAGCATCATCACGGCCACGATGAGGAGTGCGGCTGCGGCCATGACCATGAGGAGCACGATCACGAGCATCATCATCACGATGAGGAGTGCGGCTGCGGCCATGACCATGAAGAGCACGACCATGAGCATCATCATCACTATGATCAGAACGGTGTATGCAGCTGTGGTCATCACCATGATGAGGATGGCCATCATCACCATCACCACGCAGATGAGGTATTCACTTCATGGGGACGTGAGACTCCGAGAAAGTATACAAAGGATGAGCTGGAGCAGATCCTGAAGACCTTAAGCGACTCTGAGGAGTACGGAATCGTGCTGCGCGCAAAGGGAATGCTGCCGGATACGGAAGGTACCTGGCTGCACTTTGACCTGGTACCGGGTGAGTATGAGATCCGCAACGGCTCAGCAGACTACACCGGAAGACTGTGTGTAATTGGTTCGAAGCTTGATGAGGCAAAACTTGAAAAATTGTTTCTGCTGTAAAGAGCAGTAGTTCCGGAAGATGTGGCAGTCATTGAGGGTATTTTTGACCGAATCAGGCAAGTCCACTGCGTAAAGCGGACATTCGCAATCCGCTTTGCTACTTGCTCATGAACGCAGTCGCTTCGCGACCTGTCAGTGGGAGCTTTCAACTCCCACTGACATAAGCATCCCCCTTACCCACCGCTTAGTGCTCCACGCACTTGAAGCGGGGGAATGCTTATCTGCGTTCAATTGCGCGGAGCAATAAGCAGTGGGTGGGATTTGCTGTACGCGCTGGTGATAAAAACGAAAAAACAGACCTGCAGGCGGTTGTTTCGCTGCAGGTCTGAATTATTACAGACAGGGAACTGTTCAACAAAAGACTTGTAAGGATTCTTCCGCTGCCAAAGCGGAGGGATCTGCAAAATAAAAAAAGGAAGTGACAAAATGTTTTCCAATACGATACCACTTTATTTAATCAACGGATTTCTGGAGGGCGGCAAGACCTCCTTCATTCAGGATGTACTCACGAACGGCGATTTTGCGGATGGTCAGAAGACCCTGCTGATCCTGTGTGAGGAGGGCGAGGTCGAGTACGATCAGTCCGAACTGACGAATTTGAATATTCTCTCTCTGACCGTTGACGAGGAGAAGGATTTTAACGGGGAATACTTGAGAAACTGCATTCGGAAATACCGTCCGAAACGTATTTTCGTCGAGATGAACGGTATGTGGGACTGCAAATGGATGTTTGACAGCGCTCTGCCGCGTGAGGTTGAGATCGCGCAGGTAATCACAATCGTGGACGGAAGCACGTTTCAGGTGTATGTCAACAATATGAAGGGCATTTTAAGTAATCTCTTCACGTATACGGAGATGGTAATTTTCAACCGCTGCACCGAGGACATGCCGCTGCATTCCTTCCGCCGTGCGGTACGCGGCGTCAATCCGCGGGCAATGGTTTATTTTGAGGACGAGGAAGGCAATCCGGTCGACCCTGGCATGGAAGAGCCGCCGTATGATCTGAATGCGGCTGTGATTCAGATTGACGATATGGATTACGGCCTCTGGTATCTCGATGTTTCCGACAATCCGGAGCGCTACGAGGGTAAAAAGGTGCGTTTCCTTGCAAAAGTCATGAAGTCAAACCGCTTTCCGCAGGGCGTATTTATTCCGGGTCGCAATGCGATGACCTGCTGCGAAAATGATATCCGTTTTGTCGGCTATCTGTGCAAAGCAGAATTTGCAGGTCTGCTCAAGTCCCGTCAGTGGATCTGGATTACGGCAGAAATCCGTAACGAATACGCGAAAGAGTACGGCGAAGAGGGACCGGTGCTTTACGGCATCAGCTACGAGACTGCGGAGAAGCCGGCAGATGAAGTAGTGTATTTTAATTGAGTCAGGCAAGCTGTCTGCGAGGCTGCGCGAAGCAATGGGTGATAGGTGAGGTGTGGTGTTTTTACAAATACTTGACAAATCTGCGCAAACCCTGTATAGTTGAAACATCCGCGCAGCCGGGGAGATAGCGGTGCCCTGTACTCGCAATCCGCTACAGCGAGGGTGATGCCGAGCCGAGGGCGTACTGCTGTGGGGCTGCCCTGAATAAGTGATGTTGACACCTGGGTCTTGCGCAACAGGAACCCGTGAACCGTGTCAGGTCAGGAATGGAGCAGCACTAAGCGGGACCACCTGTGTGCCGTAAGGGTGCCTGGGTCGAGTTAACTGTTCAGGTAACGTCCATGGTATGCGTTCGAAGCAAGGCGCGCGGATAAAAAAGTCATCGCAAAGGGTAAAGGGCTTCTTAGGAAGCGGCGTTTATGATTTGCGATGATTTTTTTATGTAAGATGCGCGCAGGGGAAAATCAATTTGCGTGAAAAAATGGTTTATGGGGCGTGGGCAAAAGACGAGGATCGGAGGGAATCACCGAATGAGAAAGCAGGAACTGACCGAAGATGAAATATACATGAAGGAGGCACTGCGCCAGGCCAGGAAAGCCTATGCGCTGATGGAGGTTCCGATTGGCTGTGTCATCGTGTACGAGGGAAAAATTATTGCGCGCGGCTACAACCGCCGCAACACAGACAAAAACACGACTTCCCATGCAGAAATCAATGCGATCCGCAGGGCAAGCAAAAAGCTGGGAGACTGGCGTCTGGAAGGATGCACGATCTATATTACACTTGAACCGTGCCAGATGTGTGCCGGTGCGATCGTCCAGTCCCGGATTACCAGAGCTGTGATCGGCAGCATGAATCCGAAGGCGGGCTGTGCGGGTTCTGTCCTGAACCTTTTGGAAATGCAGGAATTCAACCATCAGGTAGAGGTCGAGCGCGGTGTACTGCAGGAGGAGTGTTCGACGATGCTGTCCGGATTTTTCCGGGAGCTGAGGGAGAAGAAAAAGAGGGAGAAGGAACAAGAAAACAGTTGACGTATCCCCGCCCCTGCTTTATAATATTTAGATGTGGTGACACATTTTATAATGTGGAGACGTATCGAAGTGGCCATAACGAGCTTGACTCGAAATCAAGTTGTCGGGTAACCGGCACGAGGGTTCGAATCCCTCCGTCTCCGTACTGATGAAAGAGAGGAACTCCTGCAGGTATGTGGGAGATCAGCTCTTTTTCTTTTTTGGAAAAGGAAAGAATTTTGATGGTACACTCTGTTACAGTAAAGGATAAGAAGTGAGGACGGAAAAGAAAGGAGAGAAAAAGAAACAAATGAATAAGGATTTAACAGTCGGCAGGCCGGAACGGGTGTTATGGATGTTTTGTCTTCCGTTGTTTGGAAGTATTATTTTTCAGCAGCTGTACAACATCGCGGACAGTCTGGTGGCGGGAAAATTTATCGGGGAGAATGCGCTGGCGGCAGTCGGAAACAGCTATGAGATCACGCTGATTTTTATCGCATTTGCATTTGGCTGTAATATCGGCTGCTCAGTTATCGTCTCGCAGCTGTTCGGGGCAAAGCGCCTGGCAGACGTGAAGACGGCAGTGTATACAACGATGATCGCAAGCGGCATACTGTGTGCGATTTTGATGCTTGCCGGTATTTTGAGCTGTCAGGCACTGCTTTTGCTGATCCGTACGCCGCAGGAGATCATGGCGGATTCAAAGCTGTATCTGGATGTGTATATCTGGGGTCTGCCATTTCTGTTTTTTTATAACATTGCAACCGGCATTTTTTCGGCACTTGGAGATTCTAAGACACCGTTTATCTTTCTGGCAGTGTCTTCGACGGCAAATATTCTGGTGGATATTCTGTTTGTGGCAGCCTTTCATATGGGAGTGGCAGGTGTGGCCTGGGCAACCTTTCTGTGTCAGGGAATCAGCGCGGTTCTTGCGATTGCGGTGGTATTAAAGCGGCTGGCAAAAATCCGTACGGAGAAAAAAGTGGCGCTGTTTTCGTGGAAGATTCTGGGAAGGATCGTGCGGATCGCAGTGCCGAGCATTCTGCAGCAGAGCTTTATTTCCTTTGGAAATATCATTATTCAGACGGTCATCAATGGATATGGACCAAGTGTTATTGCAGGCTATGCGGCTGCGGTCAAGCTTAATAATCTGGTGATCACTTCGTTTACAACGATTGGAAACGGGATTTCAAATTATACAGCGCAGAACCTTGGAGCAGGAAAGCAGGAGCGCATCCGGCAGGGCTTTTTTGCCGGGCTGAAGATGATCTGGACGATCTGTGTTCCGATGATCGTGCTGTATTTTCTGGCCGGAAGATGGCTTTTGTATCTGTTTATGGATCAGCCGACCGATACGGCGATGCATACGGGCATTTTGTTTTTGCGGATTCTGTCGCCGTTTTATCTCATTGTATCGGCGAAGCTGGTGGCAGATGGAATCCTGCGCGGCACCGGGCTGATGAAACAGTTTATGATGACGACGTTTACCGATCTGCTGCTGCGTGTGGCGCTCGCGGTTTTGCTGTCGCGTGCGTTCGGCGTGACCGGGATCTGGTGCGCATGGCCTGTGGGCTGGTCGATCGCGACGATTTTGTCGCTGCTGTTTTACCGCAGGGGCGACTGGGAGAGAGAAAACGTGTGATGAAAGCAGAAATCATCGGATAATGCAGCCGGGGAAAAAGCAGCTGCAAATGCAGACGGGGGAAGACTCCCGGAGTATATGCAAGACAGTGGGAGTCTGTGGCAAACGAAAGGATTGATTATGAAAGAGAAAAGGAGTAGTTTTACCGGATCGATCGGATTTGTTCTTGCGGCGGCCGGAAGCGCGGTTGGCGTGGGAAATATCTGGCGTTTTCCGTATCTGTGTGCGAAGGACGGCGGAGGATTGTTTCTGATCGTTTACCTGATTCTGGTACTGACGTTTGGCTTCGTGCTTCTGACGACCGATATTGCAATCGGAAGAAAGACGAAGCAGAATGCGCTGAAAGCATTCGGAACATTGCATTCAAAATGGCGTTTTCTGGGTTATCTGACGTTTCTTGTGCCTGCGCTGATCATGACGTATTATTCTGTTATCGGCGGCTGGATCATGAAATATTTCTGCGAGTATGTGGTGTCGGATGGATCGGCGCTTATGGAGGATTCCTATTTTATCTCCTTTATTACGTCAAAAGCAGCTCCGATCGTGTTTATGCTGCTGTTCCTGGCGCTGACGGCGTGGATTGTATACAGAGGCGTGGAAAAAGGAATTGAAAAATTTTCCCGTTTTATTATGCCGGGCCTGATTCTGCTGATTCTTGGAATTGCAGTCTTTTCTCTGACGCTTTCTCATGAAGATGCAAACGGTACGGTGCGCACCGGTTTGCAGGGACTGAAGGTGTATCTGCTGCCGGATGTCAGCGGTCTTACTGTGAAACGTTTTCTGGAGATCCTGCTTGATGCGATGAGCCAGCTGTTCTTCTCTTTGAGCGTTTCCATGGGAATCATGGTTACATACGGTTCGTATGTAAAGGATGATGTAGATCTGAATAAGTCGATCAACCAGATCGAGATTTTTGATACGGGAGTTGCGTTCCTGGCAGGAATGATGATTATTCCGGCGGTATTCGTATTTCTCGGTACAGATGGAATGGCTTCCGGGCCAAGCCTGATCTTTATTTCACTGCCAAAGGTATTTGGAGCAATGGGCGGTGTGGGCCGTATCATTGCGCTGGCATTTTTCCTGATGATGGGATTTGCGGCACTGACGTCATGCGTGTCCGTCATGGAAACACTTGTGGCGAACTGCATGGAGATTTTTCACAAATCACGCCAGAAGATGTGTGCGATGATTGGAATTTATTCACTGGTGACGGCGGTGCTGATCTGCCTTGGCTACAACGTGCTCTACTTCGAACTGAAGCTGCCGAACGGTGCGACGGCGCAGCTGCTTGATGTGATGGACTACATCAGCAACAGCTTTCTGATGCCGTTTATTTCACTGCTGACCAGCATTCTGATCGGATGGGTGGTCGGTCCGAAGGTGATCGTTGATGAGGTCGAGCGCAACGGCGAGCACTTTACACGAGCGAAGCTGTATCGCTTCATGATCCGGTATGTGGTGCCGGTGGTGATGCTGGTACTGTTTCTGGTATCAACGGGGCTTGGGAATCTGTTCTGAGCAGATCGGGCGAAAATATTTGAACGCAGATAAGCATTCCACCGCTTCAGGTGCGCAGAGCACTAAGCGGTGGATTTCTTATAATTCTGCAAGCGGAGAAGTTGAAAAAACTGGTATTTTTCTGATGCTGCAAATCAGGTATTTTGACAGAAAAGCATGGCATTTTTTCTGAAAAATAAATTGTGACGTAAAAAAATATGAATGAAATATTTTTGATAAAAAAATAACAGATTTTAAGCGCAAATTACGCTTTTTATATTGAAAACTAGAGACGGGCATGTTACAATCGGCTCATGGAATTGCGAGAGAAACACAGTGTCAGTGGAGGGCGGAGAGAAAGCGGTATCCCACACTGGCGGGAAGTAAATCACAGCCGAAGAGGATTCGGCAGGTAAGTCTCCGTGAAAATACCGACTGCGGAACCAAGGCAGATTGAAAATATCTGCCTGCTGACTCATAACCGGGTAGATACCCGGTTAAATAATTCAAGGAGGGAAGCTATGAGAAAGAGAACCCAGCAGACCGGATTATTCCTGTCCATGATCATGCTTGCTACAACCAGTCTTTGGCCTGTTTCGGTATATGCGGAAGAAACAACCGAAGCTGCGGTGGCTGTTGTAAGTGAGGAAACAGACAAGGCCGATGCCAAAACACTGATGGAAGGCAACTGGGCTCCGGCCACCCGCGCACGCATTCAGGCAGTGATCGATGCCAATGCAGGCAGCGGACGGTATGTAGTATTTGACTTTGATAACACTTCCGCTATTTTTGACGTAGAAGAAGCGCTTCTTGCTTATCAGATTGAAAATCTGGAGTTCAAGATTGCCCCGGAAAATCTTGCAGACGTTCTGGAAACGCAGATTCCGTCGGTGGATGAGCCGGTCGGAAAGAATCTGACAGACAGTGATGTGACGGTAGCAAATCTCGTTGCCGATATCACTTCAGATTATCAGTGGCTGTATGAAAATTATGAGGGCTTTGGGGCAGGCGGAACGCACGACCTGACTTACATTCATGCAACGAATCAGTATGAGGATTTTGCAGCCAAGCTGCGCTACATGTACAGCGCAGTCGGAGATACGTTTGATGCATCCGTATCTTATCCGTGGGTCACATACCTCTTCACCGGAATGACACCGGACGAAGTATATGATCTGGCACTTGCATCCCACACCTACTGGTCTGAGTATGGCAGATACAGCAAGGAGACCTGGACTTCACCGGTTGAGCTTGAGGGCGAAAGCGGCATTATCTCCACAAGCTTTATCACCGGCATAACGTTTACGGATGAGCTGCAGGATCTCTATCAGACCCTGATGGCAAATGATATTGATGTATATATCATTTCCGCATCGTTTATCGATGTAATCCGCGCAGCAAATGATAATTTCGGCTACAATATTCCGGAGGATCATGTATTCGCAATGCGCAACGTGCTTGGAGAAGACGGAACCTACACGAACGAGTATGACTACAACTGGGGCGGCGAAGGAAAATGTGCACAGACCCAGGCTGCAGGAAAGAGCACAACGATCACCAACTTTATTGCTCCGAATTATGACGGTGCAGGACCTCTGATGGTATTTGGCGACAGCGCAGGTGACTGGAACATGATGACTGACTGGATGGAGAGCGGAGATACACAGCTCGGCGTTATCTTCAACCGCTACCGTAAGACAAGTGATCCGATCTGGCAGGGCTCTGCTGAGGCAGCTGAGACGATCGGAAATGCGGATGCACGCTTTGTGCTTCAGGGCAGAGATGAGAATAAGGGACAGCTTCGCCCGTCAGAGTATTCTATCCTGCTTGGCACGACAGAAGAGGTGCTGGTACGTCCGGCTGAATAATGATTGAATATTAAAATTTTTCTCCCGCAGTGACCGTGATGGGGAGCTGACGTTTCATAGAGAAATCTGTGGAGCGGCAGCTCCTTTTTTTGTTTTCGGATGTAGAGCAGCAGCTCTTTTTCTGCTTTCTGATCCAGCTCTTGTATTGAACGCAGGTAAGCATTCCCCCGCTTCAAGTGCGCGGAGCACTAAGCGGTGGAATGCTTATGTCCTCTTTACGCGAAACTGACCGGGTTAACCGGCGATCATATGATCTGGCTTTAAGAGATCCGGGTGTTTCTTTGCAAGATACATTTCAAGACTGTTTTTGTCAATCAAGGCAGAGTGTACGCCTTGTCTGGAAACGCAGAAAGCAGCAGCAATTGTAGCGATCTGGATAGACTGTTCCAGCGTATAGTCTTCACTGCGATAGGTGGCAAAGGCAGAGATAAAGGCGTCTGCGCCTCCGGTTGTGTCGATGGCATTTAAGTCGACAGCCGGGAAAAATTGAGCATGCTCAGCGGTTTTGAGGTAACAGCCTTTGGAGCCAAGCGTGATAATGACGGTTGGAATCCCAAGGTGATAAAAGAAATCAGCCTGCTGCTCGACGGAAGAATACTGCGGACATAGCTCAGCTGCTTCTCTGCGGTTCGGTATGAAAATATCAATGTTTTCACACAGATGCGGAGGAAATTCCTTAAGTGCAGCCGGTTTGAAAATGGTCTCGACACCGTTTTGCTTTGCAATTTCGGCTGCGGTGATCACGGTTTCGATTGGAATCTCGTTAGACAGAAGGCAAAAACGGCAGTGCTTGAAGAATCCTTCTTTTTTACGGATGTTTTCCGGTGTAAGCATATCATTTGCACCGGGCAGAATCGTAATGGCACTTTCACCGTCATTTTCCAGATAGATGTAGGCCTTTCCGGTTTTGCTGGATTTATTTCTGCAAATTCCGGAGGTGGAGATATTTTCTTCGTCCAGCATGTTGAGAACCAGGCTTGCGTCATAATCATTTCCGACGGCAGCAATCAAATGAGCGTTGCCGTTTAGTTTTGCAATTCCCACCGCCTGATTGGCGCCCTTTCCGCCCAGAGTGGATACGGAACTTGAAATTTTGAGTGTGCGTCCTGACTGCGGTAGTTCACTGACGTTGAAGGTTGTATCCTGATGGATCGAACCGACGATCACAAAATTTTTATGAGGCGAATTAGGTGTGGCTATGCTTTTTTTATGATTCAGGTCAAGCGGCAGGGGAACGGTATACGTACATTCTTTGCTGGGAAGCTTTTCGCAGGTATCGATCAGATCCTCGCACAGATGAACGCCAAAGTCATAAAAAGGCACAGAAATCCCGGAAATTTCAGGAAGATAAACATCGGGCGTGTAGGAGGGTAAAATGCTGGTTAAGGAAAAATCCTCCGGAATATGAATGTGCTGTTTGTCCAGCATTTCATACAGAGACAAAGATAATTCATAGTGGTTACAGACAACAGCCGTGTAATGGCACTTGATAATTTCCTGAATAAATTCTTTGCCTGGATCGTAATAAATATTGCTTTTCGAAAAAGGAAGATGATTATCATATAAACACTTGTGATAGCCTTCCAGAAATAAGTCTGAATCTGCATTTTCTTCTTTCAGCAAACAGGCGATATGTGAGTGTTTGCTGTCTATTAGTTTCTGAGTCAGAAGATTCCCGATTTTGTGAAAATCAATTCGATACGCGGATGGAAAATTATAATTTCCTGTGACGCAGTAAGGTATGTTGTGGCGTTCTAATATAGCCACGGAAGAAAGACTGCTGGGGGAAACCGGTTCCCATATGATTCCGTCCACTCTGTTTGCACACAGCTTTGTTATGTGCTTTGTTTCCTGTGTCAGATCATAGTAGCTTTCCAGAAGGAGAATTCCATAGCCGCGGTTCTGGGCAGCGTGCAGAATTCCGTGAAGCATATTGTCGGACTGTTTCGTTGAACGCAGCAGGACGCCGAGAAGAAATTTTTTGGTCGGAGAAATATTTTTTACGGTACTGTAGGGGGTGAAATTGTATTCTTTTACAATTTCAAGGACTCGTGTCCGCGTCTGCGGATTAATGTGCTCGTCTTTTCCGTTGATAATTTTTGAAACCGTGGAGGCGGAGACTCCGGCCATTCGTGCAATATCAGTTATTGTCATAATAGAAATCCTTTCAGTGATAACAAGATAACAAAAAATAGTAAAAGATACGAAAAATAAAAAACAAAAAACAGAAATACGAAAAACAGAAATACGAAAAACAAAGAATCTGAAAATCAAAACTGCAGCAGTGTTGGTGATAAACGAGAGAAATGATACGGAAAATAATGATTTTATTATAAACGATAATGAGATGTGATGCAATAAAATTCAGAAAAACAAACCGACAAAATGAACAAAACGCCGAATGATAAATTATTAACTATTTACAAAACGGATAAAATAACGAAAAATGCATTGACACAAAATTGGAAAAGAGGTAATATCGCATTACGAAAATGATTTACGAAAATATTTTAATAAAAAAATACACAATAAAAATGTACGGGCGAAAGGAAGGAGGCATCTGGATCTGGTGAAGATATTGAATTATGGATCGTTGAATGTGGATCATGTATATTCAGTTGATCATATCGTGAAAGAAGGAGAAACGATCCTGTCAGATGATTTGAATATATTTTGCGGGGGCAAAGGATTGAATCAGTCAATCGCACTTGCAAAAGCCGGAGTACCGGTTTATCACGCGGGAATGATCGGAGAAGATGGAGATTTGTTGCTGGATGCCTGCAGAGAATATGGAGTAAATACAAAGTATTTGAAAAAACTTCCGGTTTCAGGCGGGCACACAGTGATCCAGGTCGATAAAAAGGGCCAGAACAGCATTATTTTATTTGGCGGGACAAATCAAATGCAGACAAAAGAATATATGGATTATGTTCTTTCGGATTTTAATGCAGGAGATTATCTGTTGCTGCAAAATGAGATTAATTTGCTGGATTACATTATTGACAAAGCATACGAGAAGGGAATGCGAATTATTCTGAATCCATCTCCGTTTGATGACAAATTGAAAAAATGTGATTTTTCAAAAATATATTTGTTTTTATTGAATGAAGTGGAAGGAGAACAATTTACCGGACAGTCAGAACCGGAAAAAATGCTTAAAGCGTTACGGGAAAAATTGCCGGATGCAAAATTTGTTTTAACACTTGGACGAGCCGGAGCAACCTACGCAGATGCCAATCGGGAAATTCATCAGGACATCTTTCCGACCAAGGCAGTGGATACGACAGCAGCAGGAGATACATTTACAGGATTTTTCATTGCCGGGTTGCTAGAAGAGTATGATATTTCAGAAGCATTGAGAATCGCATCAAAAGCGGCTTCTATTGCAGTATCAAGAGAAGGAGCGGTTGCTTCGATTCCGACGATCCAGGAAGTAATGAAAACATTGAAACAGTGAAATAAAAAAATGAAAAATGGAAGGAGGCAAAAGTAAAGAGCTTAAAAAATAAAGCTTGATGTACTTGTTTTGATGTACTTGTTATTTATTTAAAGGAAACATGACAAAAACAATTAAGGCAAACAGGAGGATTAACAAATGAAGAGAAAACTTATGGCAGCGACTTTGGCAGTGAGTATGGCAGCATCAATGGCAGTTCCGGCAGTATCCTTTGCTGAAGAGGCAACAACAGAGGCAGCTGTAGAAGCAACAGCAGAAACTCCGGAGGTAAAAAGAGCAATTCTTGATACAGATATGAGTTATCTGAATGATGATGCGATTGTAATGTTTATGTTGGCACAGGCAGACAGCCTTGGCGAGTGTGATTTCCTTGGTGTTACTACAGTAGGTGGAAATACATTTTGTGCACCGGGAACAACCGCAGCGCTGAGACAGCTGGAGTTGATCGGCAGATCGGACATTCCGGTTTATATGGGAACAGATATCCCGCTGATGGGATTCCGTAATATGGAAGCAGAAAGTCAGATTTGGGGTATGCCGGAGTACAGTGGTGCTTACTGGGATTGGGACGAAAAAACTTTCGGAGATGTAACAAAGAGACCGACAGATTATAAGAACCTTCCAAGCGAACCGAAATACGGATATGCAGAGACAGAAGCACAGGATGAGCATGCAATTGATTTCATTATTGAGCAGGTTCACAAGTATCCGGGAGAGGTTACTATTTTCGTAATCGGCGCAGGCACGAATATGGCACTTGCAGTAAGAAAGGACCCGACCATTGTAGAGGATGCAGCAGGCGTAATTTACATGGGTGGTGCAGTGGATGTTCCTGGAAACTGTAATACTACTGCAGAGTTCAACTGGTACTACGATCCGGAAGGTATTCGGATTTGTCTGAACGCAGAATGGAAAAATCAGCTCGTTGTTCCGAACGATATCGCTGAGGCTGTATTCTATACAAAAGATGTTTATGATCGCATCGTAGAAAAACAGGGTAATGAAATTTCAAAGCTTATCGTTGAAGGACAGGCACAGAGATTTGAAGAGAATCCGGAAGCGTCAAGCTATGTATGGGATTCCATTACAGCAGCAGTATGGCTCCATCCGGAAATTGCAACAGATATTCAGGAAAGATACCTGACAGTAGACACAAATTACGGCCCGGGCTACGGAAATGCAATCAGCTGGTGGACATCACGTAACCGTGATGTAGAAACAGGCGAAGGAATGCCGTACGGCGTACAGAAGTGCGATATTCTGTTTGACATTGACAGAGAGGCATTCTGGGACTTCTATGTAGATATTCTGACAACCAACGTTTAAATTCGTTTAAAAACGTTAAGAACAAACAGGATCGGATCCGGTACGAAGTACCGGACCCGGCAAAAATAGAAAATATGCTTAAAGAAAGGAGCGAAACTCATGAAGAAGAGAGTAGTATCAATGGCACTTGCAGCAACAATGTTGGGAGGCGTTATGGCACCGACCTCTGCATCCGCAGCACTGGAGGATTACAGTATTGTAACGAATGCAGAAGATAACAAAGTAATTTTTGACTGTGATATGGGTTACCTTGGTGACGATGCATACTGTATGTATATTTTGACACAGGCAGATGCAGCCGGCTGGATCGATCTTCTTGGCGTAACATCTGTTGGTGGAAATGAAATCTGTGCAACTGGTGCAAATGCGATTTTGAATCAGCTGGAAGCAATCGACAGAACCGATATTCCGGTATATGTTGGAACGGATGTGCCGATCATGGGATTCCGTGACCTGGAAAAAGATCAGCCAATTACAGGCGGATTCCAGTGGACGGGAGGATATCGTGAGCTTTCGCAGTACGTATCGCCAAACGATTATCATAATCTTGGAGATTTACTTAATGAATCTTGGGGATATTCTAAAACGGATGCGCAGACAGATATGAATGCGGCAGAATTTATGATTAAATCTGTAAAAGAAAATCCTGGAAAGGTAACAATTTTTGCAGTTGGTGCCTGCACAAACGTGGCATTAGCCTGCATGATGGATCCGACATTTGCTGAAAATACAGCAGGTATCATTTACATGGGCGGCGCAATCGATGTTCCTGGAAATGCCAATGTGTGTGGAGAGTTCAACTGGTTCTATGATCCGGAATCTGTTCAGATCTGTCTGAATAATGATTTCCCGTATCAGATCGTTGTTCCGCACGACATCGCATCCAAGGTTCCGCTTGCAAAAGATGTATTTGATATGATGAAAGAGAAGAACAATACTGCAATTACACAGCTGTTTATGGATCGTGTATATCCGAGTTATGAAGAAAATCCGACACAGTCACATTATTGCTGGGATGCTATTACGGCAGGAATCTTCCTTTGCCCGGATCTGATTACCGAAACAGAAAACAGAGATCTGGCAATTGACTGCAACAGAACTTCCTATAGCTATGCAAATGCAACAACATGGGAAAGCGGCAATGGACCTTACTCCTCTAAGAATGTACAGATCGTATTTAACATCGACAGGGATGCATTCTGGACATTTGTAACAGACCTTTACGGAACACAGTTTTAAGTTTTGGTGAGCGGAGGTAAAACGGTATGAAAAAAAGACTGTTGGTAATGCTTGCACTTGCTACGATGATGCTTGGCACGACTGCATTTGCTGCTGAGACGGAACTTCCGGAAGCACAGGAGACAGAGGCAGAGGCTTCTGAAAGAAATTATGATCCTGAGGAAGGTACAGGATGGCTTGTTGCGAAAATCAACGATAAAGAGGTTGAGTTTGAATACGAAAGCAAAACATCCGGTATGACAGGAACTACCTATAATTTTGAAGCGGAAGATTTTACATTGTCGTTTGTGCTCAATAAGGCTCTTGAAGTTGGAACAGAAATGGATGAAAATGCGATCACTCAGATAGAAGTTGTAAGTTCAGATGCAGCATCTGTTGGCTACTATTTTTCAAAGAAATCAACGGGAAGTAATGTAGACAGCAAGGTTACGCTGGGCGAGAAGAGTGAGGATGGTCTGCTTAAGGGAGAATTCAGTGTTAAGGTTCTGACTGCAGACAGATACGTTGGCGATAATAAGCCGGGCATTCTTCCGGAACTAGATTTTACAGACGGAGAGTTTTGCTTCAGAGAATAAGAAGAGAATAAGATAAGAAGTTAAAAAATGCGTGTTTGATAACCGCATTGGATCTAAAAAATAAAAATCATAATGCGGTTATCAAAAAAAGAAAATAGTTTACAGACCAGTCAGGAGGGTATCAAAATGAAAAAGACAAGAATGGCAGCAGCAACAGCAATGGCATTAACAGTAGCAATGGGAATGAGCGCATTTGCAGCAGAAGCAGATCTTCCGAGTGCAGATGTAGCAGAGCAGGGATATGATTTTTATGATCAGGCAGTTTCCTACAATGATTTAAGAGAAACGCTCGGCGCAATCCCGAAGCTGGATGAAGAGATTACAATTGGTTTTGCAACAAAGACTTTTGAGAATGAGTTCTGGAGAATGGAAGGCGAAGGAGCTGAAACAGCAGAAAAAACTTTCCAGGATGCAGGCTATAAACTGACAGTGGATGTAAGAGGTGCGCAGACTGAGACAGACGAGGAAGGACAGCTTACCCTCTTAATGGATATGGTAAATAAAGGATACAACGCAATTCTGGTATCCGGAATCTCCGAAGCAAATCTTGTTCCTGGAATGGAAGCAGCAATGGAAGCAGGAATTGATCTGACAACAGTAATGGATGCATTTACACCGTATTCCAGCACAACAGTAGGTGCATGGCACTATCAGGCTGGTGTTCAGGGTGCAGAATGGATTTACAATACGATTGGACAGAAGGGCAAAGTAGCCTGCATTACCGGACTTTCACAGGCAACTGCAGCACAGGCACGTACACAGGGATTCAATGATTTCTATGCTGATAAATCTGATATCGAAGTAGTTGCAGTTCAGAACGGTGACTGGGATCGTCAGAAGGCATACGATATTACAGAAACACTGCTTCAGCAGTACCCGGATCTCGGTGGTATTTACTGCAACAATGATACCATGGCTATGGGAGCACTTGAGGCAGTAACCGCAGCAGACAGCGATTGTGTTATCGTTGGAACAGACGGAACGAGCGAGGCTGTTGAGTCTATTAAGGCTGGCGAGCTGGATGCAACTGTTGACTTCTTCCCGAATATCATGTCCCAGATCGCAGTTGAGATGCAGGTTCGTAAACTGGCAGGCGAGGATATTCCGAAGGTTGTTTATGCACCGCAGAGCATTCGTGATGCAAGCAATGCAGAAGCAAGCTTTGAGGAAATCTTTGGATATGAGTATGCGCCGGTATTTGAATAATTTTTGAAAGTTGGAGAGGCGGGACGGCGTAAAAACCGTCCCGTATTTTATCAGGATACGCCACACCGATGAAATGCGCAGCATTTTGGAGGTTGGTTCTGAACAGTTACAGAATATGCTGCAATGCCGTTATTTGGTGAGGTATATACCTGAATCAGGGATACGGAAAGCAATCAAAGCAGAGTGAAAATTTTGGAGTGGATTTAAATATTTGTACTATATAGATAAGACGGAGGTGCATCTATGGAAAAGTACATCGAGTTTGAGCATGTTGGGAAGACTTTCCCGGGGCAAAAAGCTTTGGATGATGTCAGCTTTTCAATACGAAAAGGAGAGATCCATGCGATTATCGGAGAAAACGGTGCGGGAAAGAGTACATTGCTCAACATATTGCATGGGGTATTTCCGGCTACGACAGGTGAGATACGAATTGATGGGAAGGCAGTAAAATTTGCAGAAATTGCAGATGCGATTGACGCAGGAATTGCGAAGGTGCATCAGGAAATTGTCAGTATTCCGGATATGACGGTCGCAGAAAATCTGTTTATGGGGAAAGAACCGGGAAGATATGGGATTATTGATAAGAAAAAAATGAATCAGGATACCGAGACGCTGCTGAAGCGGTTGAATTGTAATATTCAGCCGACGGATCGGATGGGAGATCTGTCAACCGGACAGAAGCAGATGGTATCCATAGCAAAGGCACTAGAGGTGAATGCAACGGTTATTTCTTTTGATGAACCGACCGCTTCTTTGAGTGATAAGGAAGTGGAAACCTTATTTGGAATCATTCATGATCTGAAGGAAAAAGGAATAACGATACTTTATATCAGCCATAAGATGAATGAAATTTTTCAGATGTGTGACCGGGCAACGGTATTACGCGATGGAAAATATATTAAAACAATTGAGATGGCAAAAACAACAAGAGATGAAGTGATCCAGGCAATGGTCGGACGTGATATCTCATTGTTTGCAAAGCGGACAATGCCGTGCCAGAAAAAAGGAACGGAACCGGTGCTTCGCGTAGACGGGCTGTGTTCTGATTTATTTAATCAGATCAGCTTTGACTTGTATGCAGGTGAGATCCTTGGATTTTTTGGCCTGGTAGGAGCAGGAAGAACAGAAGTGATGAGGGCCATTTTTGGGGCAGATCCGTACACAAAGGGAAGCGTCATACTAAATGGGAAGGAAATTCACTGCAAATCTCCGCATGAGGCAATCGAACGTGGAATCGCATTGATTTCAGAAAACAGAAAAGAAGAAGGAATTCTTCCGAACTTTGATAATAAGGACAATATTTCACTGGCCAGTCTGAAAAAATATATGTCCGGTATTGTGATCAATGATAATAAGAAGAAACAGAATGCTCTGGAGAAAGGAAAGCAGGTAGGATTGAAGCCGAATGATCCGGCTTTCATGACGGTCAGCTTATCCGGAGGAAATGCACAGAAGGTAATTCTGGCGCGGTGGATGTCAACGGATGCAACGGTTATGATTTTTGATGAGCCGACAAAAGGAATCGATATTGGTGCAAAAGCAGATATCTATCTTTTGATGGAAAAAATGGCTGAGCAGGGCGTGGCGATTATTATGGTATCGTCGGAACTGACAGAGGTCATGGGAATGAGTGACCGAATCATCGTAATGCGGGACGGAGAGATTACGGGAGAACTTGCTAAGGAAGAATTCTCAGAACAGAATATTTTAAATTATACGGTGGAGGGAAACTAGAGATGAGCGCTATTTATAAAAAATATCGAAGAGAGTGGAGTACCCTGGTTGCTTTGTTGATTACGTTTGTACTGTTCAGTGCACTGGAGCCTTCTTATTTATCAGCAACCAATGTGGCAACGATTATTACGCAGGCTGTAACGTACGGTTTGATGGGAATCGGAATGACCTGTGTTATTATTTCCGGCGGTATTGACCTGTCCGTAGGATCTTCCCTTGCATTGCTGGCATGCATCGGCGCACAGCTTGCAAAGATGGGACTTCCGATACCGATCTGGATTCTGGCGTGTCTGGCACTTGGTTTCCTTATGGGCGTGTTAAACGGTGTGCTTGTCGGAAAAATGAAACTGCAGCCGTTTATCGCAACAATGGGAACGATGCAGGTCTACAGAGGAGTAGCTTACGTAATTACCGGTGGTTTCCCGGTTTTAAATGTACCGAGAAATTATCGAAATGTATTTAACTTCAAGATTACGTCTGTAATGACCTTTGCAGTAGTTATTTTCTTCCTGTTTGCAGTTATTATTACGTTTGTTTTGAAAAAAACGAAAATTGGCGCTTATACATATGCAGTCGGAGGAAATGAGGACGCTGCAAGACTTTCCGGAGTACGTGTTGAGCGGACAAAGGCACTCATTTACGGTATTGGTATGCTTGGTACAACGCTGGCAGCGCTCGTTATGATCGGACGTCTCGGAACGGGAGATCCGTCTACCGGACAGGGCTATGAAATGGATGCCATTGCGGCAGCGGCAATTGGTGGTACTTCTATGGCTGGAGGCCGCGGAAATATTTTCGGAACCGTAATTGGTGCGGTACTGTTCTCGGCACTGAAGGTCGGACTTGTAGTTATGGGAGTCGATACGTTCTATCAGTATATTGTTACAGGTGTGGTAATTATTATCGCAGCATATATTGAGATCGTACAGGGCAATATGCTTGCCAAGAAAAAAGAAAAATAATAATTATAAATAGAGTAATTATAATAAGAAGAAACTCTGTAAAATGAACGGATCTATATTTATATGATTTATATACAACTGCCAGTCAGCGTGAAAAAGCTGACTGGCATATTTACGTGATAAACGAATATAGAGCCTGCCCCGGTCGGGAAGGCCTCGCTAATCAATCAGATCATTCTGAAACCTGGACAAATGCTCGTAAGGTAAAATCAACCGTCCGCGGAACAGTCCGCAGCCGTCGTTGATCAGACTGTTGTTGATGGCGGCGAACATATTCACATCCAGTTCGGAGAGATCCAGTCGGAGCAAGCGCATGCCTCTGGCGTAGGCCTCATCGAAATAACGGTTTTCGCCCAGTGGGATCAGACTTCGTCTGGTGCGCTCATCTTCCTGCCGCTTTTCATAATTGATATGATTGGCAGAGCCGATCTCAGCAATATCATCCATGGTCTTGGTGCGAAGCTGCATTTCCATATAGGATCTGGAGCTGTTGTCGTAAAAGGTGATGTGCAGGGAGCGGTAGCCGTATATCGTCTGGTCGCAGATGTAGTCCCGGTAATAAGGTTTCACGTCCTCACTCATGAGAGGGGAGGTGCTGTATTTTATACCGTTTGCGGATTCGGTGGTGAAGCCCCGTTCTTCCAGAAATTCCGGGAGGACGTTGGCAATCCGGTACAGGTATTTCAGCTCCTCTGTTTCCGGGTCCTGGCCTGGCTGCAGATGGCATTTTGGAATGGAGATCACAATGCGGTAGGCGATCAGATCCCGGAAACAGTTCAGCTTATTTTTCAGCTCGGCAACCGGAGGATAAGTCCCCTGTTCTCTGTAATAATCAGAAATATATTCTACAATGTAGCCATTGAATTTTTCTTCCGCGCGGATCAGGGATTTGATGCGGCCTTTGAAGGTAAAGGCCAGGGTGGGATATTCTTTTGCCATGTATTTGTAAAATTCCCGGATCTGCTGTGACTGGGCTGTCAGGAAATCGTTGTGCTCCAGTAATTCTTTGATCTGCAGAAGAAAATTACAGTGAACCAGGTCGATCTCATTATGGGTGCACTTTGCATCCTGGCGCAGGTCGGCGATGTATTTCATAAGTATTTTCGGAATCGTATCTCCGGAATATAAATAGTCGTTTAAAGTAATCATAGACTGGGTCTCCTTTGGGCGGACAAATGTCTTCACAGTGCTTATCATACCATACCTGGCCGGGAGGAGGCAAGAGGTGAAGCGGATTGCGAATGTCCGTTTTACGGCTGGCCTGAACCGTTACGTGATTATTCCGGTAAAAATGCGAAGCCGATGCGGCAAAATGATGGAAAGCGGAATCGATGCGGCAAAATGATGGAAAGCGAAGCAGATGCAGCAAAATGACGGAAAAAGCGAGAAAGAAAACGAGATAAGCATTCGAAACAACGGATAAAATTCGGGAAACATAAAAAAATCATTAAATAATATATAAAATCAGAAGAATATTCCAGAAATACAGAAGAATTTTGTATAGTAATTTCAACCTCCTGTGTTATAATTTCACCAGAAGCCACGAAAGAGGGCAAAAAGAAAAAACTTAAACTTAAAACAGGGAGGATTTTACAATGAAAAAGAAATTTGTCAGCATGCTTCTTGCAGCTATGATGGCAGGCACAATGGTAGCAGCAGTTCCGGTAATGGCAGAGGAGTCTACAGAGGCAACTACAGAGGCAACTACAGAGGCAACAGCAAACGCAGATCTTGCAGATAAGAAAGTCGGCGTATGTATTTATCAGTTCTCTGATAACTTCATGACACTGTTCCGTACCGAGCTGGAGAATTACCTGGTAGGACTTGGATTCAGCAAAGATAACATCACGATCGTAGACGGCGTAAACGATCAGGCTACACAGTCCGGTCAGATCGACAGCTTCATCGCAGATGAGGTAGATGTACTAATCATCAACCCGGTTAACTCATCTTCTGCATCAACTATTACTGACAAGGTTGTAGCAGCAGGAATCCCGCTCGTTTACATCAACCGTGAGCCGGATGCTGACGAAGAGGCAAGATGGGAAGAGAACGGCTGGAACGTTACATACGTTGGATGTGATGCACGTCAGTCCGGTACTTACCAGGGCGAGCTGATCGCAGATCTTGGTCTGGACGCTATTGATAAGAACGGAAACGGAAAAGTTGATTATATCATGATCGAGGGTGACCCGGAGAACGTAGACGCACAGTATCGTACAGAGTTCTCTGTAAAGGCTCTTGAGGATGCAGGATTTGAAGTAAACGAGCTCGATGATCAGGTAGGAAACTGGGATCAGGCAACAGCTCAGCAGCTTGTAGCAAACTCTCTTAGCCAGTACGGCGATGATGTTGAGGTTGTATTCTGCAACAACGACGCAATGGCACTTGGCGCACTTCAGTCTATCGAGGCAGCAGGACGTACAGTCGGCGAGGATATCTTCCTTGTAGGTGTAGATGCACTTTCTGAGGCACTTGAGGATGTTATTGCAGGTACAATGACAGGTACTGTATTTAACGATCACTTCTCACAGTCCCACAGTGCAGCTGATGCAGCAGTAAGATTCCTGACAGGTGAGGGCAACGATTACTACATCGGATGTGATTACGTAAAAGTAACACAGGAAAATGCTCAGGATGTTCTTGATATGGTAAAATAATCTGCCGGAAGAGAACAGGCAAAAAGAAGAGAACAGGAAGTACACTTTGTGAGCTTTCTGCAGGAATGACTATATTGGAGGTGCGGATGGTGTGAGCTCGCACCTCCTTTTTCCGAGAAATCCAATGAAAAATCCTGAATAGCAATACGGGGTATGAAAGCATCGGGGATTTTGCAGACGGATGAATGCCTGAACGTTTTCAGGGATGGCAGGAAGAGATGCGGCCGAAACCAGAGGACGTAGGCCGGAAAAGAGGAGGAAGAAAATGGCCGAATATTTACTGGAATTAAGAGGCGTAAGTAAATCATTCCCAGGAGTAAAGGCACTGGATAATGTTTCGCTGGCACTCAGACCGGGAACGGTACACGCGTTAATGGGGGAAAACGGAGCGGGAAAATCGACATTGATGAAATGTCTGTTCGGTATTTATAAGATGGATGCCGGAGAAATTTATATGAACGGCGAGAAAATCCAGGTGAATGACCCGGATGATGCGATGCGGCATGGTATTGCGATGGTTCATCAGGAGCTGCAGCCGGTTCCGGCGAGAAGCGTGGCGGAGAACCTGTTTCTGGGACGTTTTCCGGTGAAGAAGCTTGGTCCGATTCAGATGATCGACCATAAGAAAATGTACAAAGACACGGAATACTGGCTTCATGAAGTTAAAATGGATTTCAATCCGAAGGCTTTGCTTGGTGATCTTTCAATTGGACAGATGCAGTCTGTAGAAATTGCAAAGGCAGTATCGCATCAGGCAAAGGTTGTTATTTTCGACGAGCCGACCTCTTCATTGTCAGATAATGAGGTAGAGGCATTATTCCGCATCATGAATGATCTGAGAGATAAGGGTGTAGCAATGGTTTATATATCTCATAAGATGGACGAGATCAAACGGATCGCGGATGATATCACCATTATGCGTGACGGTACGTATGTTGGCACCTGGCCGGCAGCAGAACTGACAACGGAGCAGATTATTGCAAAGATGGTAGGACGTGAACTCACGAATGTTTACCCGGAGCGGAAAAATGAGCCGGGAGAAGTCATTATGGAAGTAAATGATTTTTGCTCCATTCATGAGAACTCTTTCCAGCATGTTTCCTTTAAGCTGAGAAAGGGCGAGATCCTTGGATTTGGCGGTCTGGTCGGTGCTCAGAGAACAGAGCTTCTTGAAGGTGTATTCGGAATCCGCGGGGTTGCATCGGGTGAGATTAAGATAAACGGTCATCCGGTGAAGATTAAAAGACCGTCAGATGCGATGAAGGCCGGAATCGGACTGATCACAGAGGACCGCAGAGGAAACGGTATCTTTGGCTGTCTGTCAATTAAGGATAACGTTGGTGTTTCAGTTTACAATAAATATTTGAAGGCCGGATTTGTCCTGGATCATAAGAGCATTAATAAGATTGTAGATGACAGCATCAAGAAGCTGCGTATTAAAACTCCGAGTATGAAGGAGCATATTTCGAACCTGTCCGGAGGAAACCAGCAGAAGGTTATCGTAGCGAGATGGCTGGCAAATGACCCGGATATCCTGATCATGGATGAGCCGACACGTGGTATTGACGTAGGTGCAAAGCATGAGATTTATGAGATCATGAATGATCTTGCAGCACAGGGAAAAGCGATTATTATGATTTCTTCTGAAATGGCAGAACTGCTTGGTATGGCAGACCGCGTTTACGTTATGTGTGACGGTAAGCTTCGCGGCGAGATTACCGAAAAAGAAGAAATGACACAGGCAAGAGTAATGGGCTACGCAACGCAGTTCTGATAGGAGGAGAAAAACATGGGAAAGAAAAAACTGAGCTTTAAAGACATCATGGTAAATTATGGTGTTATCATTATTATGATTCTGCTTGTTATCTACACAGGATTCACATCAAAGAACTTCCTGTCCGGTAACAACCTGAACAACATTCTGATGAATATGAGTTCTCGTATTGTTATTGCACTTGGTATTGCCGGCTGTATCATCACTGCAGGATGCGACCTTTCCGCAGGACGTATGATCGGTTTTGGCGGCTGTATTGCAGGTACACTGCTTCAGAAAATGGATTATTCCAAAAAGTTCTTCCCGGATATGGAGCCGCTGAATATTTTTGTGGCACTGCTGATCGTTATGCTGATCTGTGCACTGTTCGGCTGCGTGACCGGATTCTTCATTGCTTATATGCATGTTCCGCCATTCATTTCTACGATGGCTATGATGGAGGTTGTATACGGAATCAACCTGCTCTATACAAATGCAACACCGCTTGGCGGATATACAAAGCAGTACACGGACATTGCAACCGGAAAATTTCTCGGTGTCAATTACCTGATCTGGATCGCAATCCTGGTAGCAGCAATCACATGGTTCATTTTCAACATGACCCGTCATGGAAAATACATGTATGCAATCGGTGGTAACCCGCAGGCAGCAGAGGTAGCAGGTGTTCCGGTAAAGATGACCCTGATCATCATCTACGCAAAGGCTGCAGCAATGTATGGACTGGCTGGCTTTATGCTCGGCGCAAAATCCGGTGGTGCATCTGTAAACCTTGGACTTGGTTATGAGATGGAGGCAATTGCGGCTTGTACAATCGGAGGCGTATCCGTTTCCGGTGGACGAGGAAAAGTATCTTCTGCTATTATTGGTGTAGCGGTATTCGAGCTGTTGAAGACTGCTCTTCAGTTCCTGGGAGTCAACGCAAACGCACAGTGGATCGCACTTGGTGTAATCATCTTCGTTGCAATTTCTCTGGATATCAGAAAATATGTGGCAAGAAAATAAATAACGCTGTAAAATAAAAAGGAGCTGCTGCACCGATTTGCTTTGGCAACGATGTGACAGCTCCGTTTTTAAATGAATCAGGCAAGTAGCGAAGCGGACTGCGAATATCCGCTTTGACAAAAATCAGGCAAGTAGCGAAGCGGATTGCGAATATCCGCTTTGACAAAAATCAGGCAAGTAGCAAAGCGGATTGTGAATATCCGCTTTGACCAGAAAGGAGGATGAAAATGCAGGGAGATAGCTATTGGTCTATGGCGATGATACCGATCCTGATGCTGATCGTACTGGCTTATTATGGTGTGCGTCTGTTGGTGCTGCATGATATTTCAGCGATTCGTGGAAAGGATCAGACAAAAAAATTAAAGGATGAAGAGCGTTATGCGGCGGAGGCTGGAAAGTTGATGCTGTTTCTGGCGGCCGGTTCTCTGATCATGACAGTGCTGCTTTATTTGCATGTGGTCGCAGCCGTTGTGCAGATTGTGGTATGGGTCGTTATATTTGGCATTTTATGGAAAAAGATGGATGAAAGGTACGGAGCGTAATGCAGCAATATTCAGTTCTGCTCGTGGACGACGAGGAAGATGTGATCCGGGTGATCATGAAGAAAATAGACTGGGAGCGTATGGGATTTACGGTCATCGGTTATGCGCATAATGGGGTGGAAGCGCTGGAGATGGTAGAGGAATGTGTCCCGGATGTCGTGCTGACTGATATCAAGATGCCGTATATGGACGGCCTTGCTATGAGCCGTAAGCTCAAGGAGCGTTACCAAAATATAAAAATTATTATTTTTTCCGGCTTTGATGAATTTGAATATGCAAAAGAGGCGATCGACATTGAAGTAGAGCAGTATCTGCTCAAGCCGGTCAATGCAGAGGAACTGGACAAGGTATTTTCCAGAATCAGGGAAACCCTGGATCATGAAAGGGATGAACAGCGTAATATCGATAAGCTGAATCAGTATTATATGGAAAGCCTGCCGCTTTTGCAGGAGAGCTTTTACACCTCCCTGATTGAAGGTCGGGTACAGCCAAATGAAATGGAAAAATATCTGGAAAGCTATCAGATCCATCTGGAAGCACCGTTTTATGTCGTGACGGTGCTACATATCAGCAGATCGCAGCTTCCGGAGGGAATGTCCCCGTTTCTGATGGCGGTGTCTGTGAAGAAGCTTGCGGAGGAGCAGCTTCGGGAGCGGTACGGAAGTAAAATACTGATGTATCTGGAGGAGATTGTCGTAATCTCCCAGCTTTCGGATGCCACAGAGATTACGCGCTATACGGACGAGATGGACAGCCTTTGTGTTTATGCAAAACGAATCTGCGGGGCAAAGGTGACGGCCGGAATCGGCCAGATATGCAGTATGCGGTCGGACCTGCATGTATCGTATCAGGGTGCAAAGAATGCCGTTTCTTACCGTGCGATCTATGGAAATACGCGTGCGATCAACATCGCTGAGATCGATCCGGGGGAGAGCGTGGAACTTTCGTTTGAACAGGATGCGGTTCAGGGACTGCTCAAAGAAATCAGGATGGGGGATCGTGATACCTTAAAGCAGCAGATCAAAGCGTGTTGCGGCTGGTTTTCCAGACCCGGAATTTCCATTCAGAAGTATCGGATCTTTATTCTGGAGTTTGCAGCAGAGATTTTTCGGTTCGGCAGCAACAATCAGATTCCGATGGAAACGATTTTCGGCTCGGCAGAGCAGCTGGTGGACTGCGGGTTCCAGTCAGAATCACCGGAAGAATTCTGGGACTGGCTGTCGGAGGCCTGTGGAAAAATCCAGGATTATATCCGGCAGGAGCGTGCAAATACAACGAAATCCTTTGTGACGAAGGCAATCGATTATGTGCAGAACTCTTACGGAGATAAAAATATTGCCATTGAAACGGTATGCCGGATATTAGGCGTCAGCTCCGCTTATTTTTCCACGGTATTTAAAAAGGAGACAGGAAAAACCTTTATCGGATACCTGACGGATTTTCGGATGGAGCGGGCAGTGGAGCTTTTATTGACAACCGATGATAAAACATATATGATTGCGGAAAAGGTAGGATACTCTGACCCGAATTATTTCAGCTATGCATTTAAGAAGCAGTATGGAGTATCCCCGTCGAAATACAGGGTGGAGAAGTTAAAAGAACGTGGATAAGATCAGAGGCTGGTTCAGAAAAATAACGGAGCGTTCCGGAAAATATGTGGGCACAAGAAGCATACAGATGACGATCGCATTGTCTTTTACGGTCGTCTCCGTATGCTGTCTGTGTTTTCTGGGTGTGTTGCTTTATAAACAGTTTTCCAGAAAAGAAGAAACGTTGATGCAGGAGAACTCCCGCCAGCTGCTGGAGCAGACAACGATCAATCTGGAGGATTATCTGCGCAGCATGCGCCGGATTTCCGATGCAATGTATTACAGTGTGATCAAGGATAAGGATCTGGAAAATGAAAATCTGGACGAAGAGATGACGCTGCTGTATGAGGCAAATAAGGATAACCTGGTCAGCATCGCCTGCTATACGTACGATGGAAGGCTCGTCGAAGCAGCACCGGTGGCAAATGAAAAGCAAGATGCGGCGGTTACGTCTCAGGAGTGGTTTGAGGATGCAAAAAATCAGCTGGAAAATTTCCATTTTTCAACGCCGCATGTACAGAATCTGTTTGACGATCTGACGTATCGGTATTATTGGGTCGTATCCTTAAGCCGGACGGTGGATCTGACCTATGGCGGCACCTCTATGCTTGGCGTGCTGCTGGTAGATATGAATTACAGCAGTATTGAGCGGATTTTGGATAAGGCAAATATGTCGACGGTTTCTTCCGAATACATTTACCTGATGGACACGGACGGAGAGATTATTTATCATCCGAAGCAGGAGCTGATCCGAATGGGCGAGTATGAGGAGAATAATCTCTCGGCGATCACTGCGGAGGAAGAAAGCTGGGTAGAGAGCTTCGGTGGACAAAAAAGGATCGTTACGCAAAGACCGATCAGCTATACCGGCTGGAAGCTGGTCAGCGTTGTTCCGCTGGAATCCTTTGAGATGGGGCGGAACAGCACGGGATATCTGGCAATGATGCTTGTTTCACTGGCGCTTCTGACGACGGTGATCCTGAATCAGTTTGTTTCGGCGCGGATTGCAAAGCCGCTGCGCAGACTGAACGATTCGGTGCGGGAGTGGGAGACCGGGAATCTCAAACCGGATATTTACGTGGGTGGTTCTCTGGAGGTAGTGCATCTTGGCAGGACTTTGCGTTCTACCGTGAGGCAGATTCAGGATCTGATGCAGGATATTGTGGTGAAGCAGGAGGAAAAGCGTAAAAGCGAGTTGGATGCGCTCCAGTCACAGATCAACCCGCATTTTCTGTATAATACGCTGGATTCGATCGTCTGGATGATTACGGGAGAGCGGTATGATGATGCGGTCTTTATGATTACACAGCTTGCCAGTCTGTTCCGTATCAGCTTGAGCAGGGGAAAGACAATCATTCGGATTGAGGATGAGATCAAGCATGCACAAAACTATATGAATATCCAGAAGATCCGTTATAAAAATGCGTTTGAGATATCCTTTGATATAGATCCGGAGATTCTATCATGCTGTACGGTGAAGCTGATCGTACAGCCGATTCTGGAAAATGCGATTTATTATGGAATGGAAGCGATGGATGGGGACGGGCTGATCATGGTCCGTGGCTACCGTGAAGGATCAGATATTTTCCTTGAAGTCAGTGACAACGGACTTGGCATGCCGGAGGCAGCGGCAGCAAGACTGCTGACAGAGGGAGAGAGAGCACGCAGCCGTGGAAGCGGTGTCGGACTTTTGAATGTGCATAACCGGATCCGGCTTCGGTTTGGCGCACAGTATGGTCTTCAGATTGAGTCCTGCCCGGATGAGGGAATGACGGTACGAATCCACATTCCATATATTCCATATACAGAAGAGACCTGCCGCCAGCTGGAGGAAGGAAAGATTCCGGAACAGGAAGGGGGACGCACTGAGTGAACAGGGATCGAATTTATCTTGGTATTGTGACGGCAATGATTATTATGGTCATTATTTATGCGTCCTACGGTCTTTTAAATGGCGGAAAGGAGGAACTGCATTATTCAGTTTCAGTGGTGATTGACAACAGTGGCAGTGATCAGTGGAATGCATTTAAGGAAGGGTTGAACCAGGGCGCAAATGAGTCAGGGATCTACCTGAATATCGTGTCGGCTTCGGCATTTTCCGGGCTTGCGGAGGAATATACGATTCTGGAGCGTGAGCTGGAAAATGGAGCGGACGGGGTAATCGCGGCGCTTTGTGATACCTCTGATCCGGGTGGAAGACTGGAGGAGATCGCAGGCAAAAATCAGATCGTACTGATCGCATCAGACCTGGATCTCGAGAACGGATATGCGCTGGTGCAGCCGGATCCACACAAGATCGGCAGGGCGATCGCGGAGATGGTTTTAAAGGAAAATGTTGACGGAAAGACGGTTGGCGTAGTGAGCGGAAATCAGCGTACGCTGGCCGGACGGCAGCGGCTGGCCGGATTCCAGGCGCGTATGCAGGAAAAATGCGCAGATTTTACAGCAAGCTTTCTGGCCAAAACAGAGGCGGAGCTGGAAAAAGAGATGAAAACACCTCCGGATATTCTGGTGGCGCTTGACAGTTCTGCCATGGAACTGGCGCTGGATTATCTGCAGAAGAAGGAAACTTCCAAAGTCCGGCTGTATGGAGAAGGACGTTCGGAACGGGCGGTATACTGTCTGGATCGCGGAATGATACAGGGAATGGTCGTGCAGGATGAATATGCGATGGGGTACGAAAGCGCACGGCTGATCCGGAAATGTCTGGAACACAGTACAGGCAGTATGACACAGGTAGAGACCGGTTTTATTTCCGTGACAAAGGAGGAAATGCATGAAAAAGAGGCAGAGAAAATTCTGTTTCCGACGGTACATTAAAAACGGTAAGGCAGTTCTGCTGCTCGGTACGGCGGCAGTGCTGCTGAGTGGATGTGGTTCCGGAAAAGAAGAAACGGTAAAAAGCATTAAGATCGGTGTAACGTTATATGATCAGTATGATACATTTCTGATGGAAATGATGCAGGCGTTTAAGGAATACATGCTGAAAAAGGAGTCCGAAACGGATGTGACGATCAGTGTTGAGATACTGGATGCATCCGGGAGCCAGACAACGCAGAATGAACAGATGCGGACGCTGGTGGAAAAGGGCTGTGATGTGATCTGTGTGAACCTCGTGGATCGGACGGAGCCGACGACGATCACGGATATGGCAGAGAAAAATAATATCCCGATTATTTTTTTCAACCGGGAACTGGTGGCAGAGGATCTGGAACGGTGGTCGAAGCTGTATTATGTCGGCGCGGATGCATTTGATTCCGGCCGGATTGAAGGGGAGCTTGCAGCAGATGCATTTCTGACGGATGACGGCATGGACAGGAATCAGGATAGAATCTGTCAGTATGTGGTGCTGGAGGGAGAAGCAGGACATCAGGATGCGATTGTGCGGACGGAATGTTCCGTGAATATGCTTCTGGAATCTGGGGTACAGGTGGAAAAGCTCGGCTATGCAATCGCTAACTGGAATCGTGGACAGGCGCAGACAAAGATGGCTTCTATGCTGGCGCAGTATGCAGGGAAGATGGAACTGATTCTGGCAAACAATGACGATATGGCGCTTGGTGCGATCGATGCCCTGAAAGCATCGGGAATTCCAAAGGAGGAATGGCCGGTGGTAGTCGGGATTGACGGTACGGATCCGGGACTTGAAGCAGTGGAAAAAGGTGAGATGATCGGAACGGTCTATAATGATAAGGAAGGGCAGGCAAAAGGTATGCTTGACCTGGCCTTTGCACTGGCGACCGGAGAGGGGCTGGAAGATATTGAATTGGAGAGCAACCGGTATATCCGGCTGCCCTACCAGAAAGTGACGAAAGAGAATGTAAGTAACTTTCGAAAATAGAAAATGGCAAGAGCCAGACTTTGGCGGGGGTTAATCTGCTTTTGCAGAAACCTCGCCTTTTTTTCGTACGCCGCATGTGATTGCACCTGTCGGACATGCTGTTTTGCATCTTCCGCAGCGAATACATTCCGGACTGTTGACTTCCCGGACCGGATCGATCTCCATCTGACAGGCGCGGGAGCATTTACCGCAGCTGACACATTTGTCCGGATCTACACGGTAACGGAAGACGGATACCTTATTGAAAACAGAGTAAAAGGCTCCGAGCGGGCAGATGTATTTGCAGAATGGTCGGTAGATCAGAATCGCAAGGAGAATCGTGACGATCAAAATCGTGTTTTTCCACAGGTAAAGCCAGCCAACTGCGCTTCGCATGGATTTGTTTAAAAGTACAAGCGGCAGACCGCCTTCAAGTGTTCCGGCCGGGCAGATCAGCTTGCAGAAGTAAGGAGAACCCTGCCCGAGTACATCTACAAGAAAGAGCGGAAGCAGAATGACAAATACGGCAAAGATCACGTATTTGAGCTTGCGCAGCAGCTTATCGCCCCGAAACGTGCGTATTTTTTTCGGAAACGGGATCTTGTGGAGCAGATCCTGGATCAGACCGAACGGACAGAGAAAGCCGCATACGAGTCTTCCGATCAGGGCGCCGATAAAGATCAGAAATCCAATGACATAGTAAGCCATCTTGAAATTCCAGCTGCCGACTACCGCCTGGATCGAACCGATCGGACAGGCACCGACTGCGCCCGGGCAGGAATAGCAGTTCAGACCCGGAACGCATATATTTTTGAGCTTTCCGGTATAGATCTTTCCGGTGAAAAATCCGGCTATATGACTGTTTGTAAGAAACGCCCAGAGAGCCTGGACCGTGTGGCGCTTCCATTCATTTATTTTGAGCGGTGCTTTTTTGGTGCTGCTTTTTTTATTGTTTTTTGTGCTGCATCCGCTGCAGGAAGCGCAGGATTTTGCGCTGCAGCCGTTATCCGTTTTTTGTTTTTGTGCATCCTGTGTCGGTGCTGCTTTTGCGGTATATCCGGCTGTTTTTGTGGTTTGATTTATTGTGTTATCCAATGCCTATACACTCCATACAGATGTTAATCGCCTTTGTGAATACAACATTCATCTCGCCGCGGGAGATGCCGAATATTACCATGGCAAGTCCAACCGCGGCGAGACAAGGGCCGATCCACCTGGCATTTGTCAGGTTTTTCATTTATTTCATCCTTTCAGCGCTTCCAGCTGTGCATTTACGAGTTCTGTCCATCCTTCAAGATCATGGCTTCCCTCTACGGCCTCTCCGAGAATGTTTCCGTTTTTATCTACGAAAAAGCTGTGTGGGAATGCGCTGATACCGTTGAGATGACCGTTCATCATAGAGTCATCCGGAATCAGGAACGGATAGGAAGCACCGGTTTTTTCACGGAGCAGCTGTGCCTTCTGAATGGCTTCACTGTCTTCACTTCCGTTTGAGACGGTATCAAGGACAACGCCAACAACGCCAACGCCCTGCTCTTTCATCTGTTCGGAGAGTTTCTGGAGCTCCGGAATCTCATTTACACACGGAGAGCACCAGGTGGTGAAAACATTTACGAGTGTAACATCATTATCTGCAAAAAGTGACTGATCGTAGGAAGTGCCATCGATATCATTCATCTGGAAATTGCCGACTGCGGTATCCGTGCTTGCTTCTGCCTGCGGCTGATCAAAAGCGGAAAGCTGCTGCGGCGGAGTGATCTCGGTCAGGGTTGTCTGGATTTCCTTCAGCTCTGCAGCAAGGGATTCGTCTGCATCTTTATTCAGGCTGAGATAATAGGTGTATGCGCCGTCGCTGCTCTTGCCGAGTTCTGTATGCTCTGTGCAGCCTGTGATGGTATCAAGGTCTTTTACAGAATCGGCATCATACATTCCGATCGTACCGATCATTGCAAGACTGTCTACCCAGTCCATATATCCGGTGCCGACCTTTTCAACCTCGGCAGTGCTCTGTTCCTCTGTCATCTGACGGAAGGAGATGACCGCATACCGGATCGCATCAAGCTCATCGGTCCAGCTTTCATCGGTGAGCATGGCAACGGTCTTGTCAGTCATCTGCTGAAGCAGGGCTTCCGGAAGCGTAAGATTCAGTCCGATAAACGGGTATTCGTAAGAGTCCTGTGCAGGACATGTAACGTCAGATGCGACAAAGCTGCCCTGGACAAGCTCGGAGGAGCCGTCTGCGCTGAAAGCAACTGCTTCAGGCATCTCGCTCTGCGCTTCTGCTGCAAAGGCAGGAACACCTGCAAAGGAAGAGAGGCTAAGTGCACAAGCAGTGAGCAGTGCGGATAATTTTGGTGCTGTTATGTGGTTTTTCAGGTTCATGGTGGAACTCCTTTCAAAATAAAAATGATATAAGATTTTCTGCACGCAGAAATGGTACAGATGTTGACACAATAATGTACCGAACTGAAAACAGCATATCAGGAAATCGTGAAAAATCTGTTAACAAAAACATAGTTTTTTCGGAAGATAGATATCTCTGAAATTTTTATAAACTGCACAAAAAACAGTTGATTTTTTTGTGAAAATGGATATGATATTAGTCGACTAAGTAATTTAACCGAGTCAGGAAGCGAAGCGGATCTGGAATATCCGCTTTGACAATTTATAGCAATTCAATAAAATAATGCAGGCAAAACGATTTGGCAGAGTGCGAAAGACAAGGCTGAAATCTGCAGGCGTGCTAACGCACGGTAAAGATTTCTGACACAGTATTTCACGCTCTGACAGATTGGAGGGGGGCATTATTTTGCAGAATTGCTATAGAAAGAAGGGATAGAGAATGAAGTATAAGGAGCAGGGGAGGTTTTACTGTGATCCAGAGGAAGAAAATGGATTTATGAGACCGCACAAAGAGGGCAGCCGAAGCATTCAGGCCTGTTTTATGCGGCTGATGCACCGGTATACTTCTGTCAATTATAAGCGGTTCCCTGAAATCGGGATTCACCCGGGGCAGCTGGCATTTGTCAAGGCGATCAGTGAGCATGAGGGGATCAGCCAGCGGGAACTGGCGGAGGGGCTTCATGTGAAGGCTCCGACGGTAGCGGTAGCGGTCAAACGCCTGGAAAAGGCAGATGTGATATGCCGCAGGCCGGATCCGAAGGATCAACGGATCAGCCGTTTGTATCTGAATAAGAAGGGAAAAGAGATCGCGGAGGAAGTAATCCTTGCAATAGAAGAAAATGAAGCGGTGCTCACGTATGGATTTTCAGAGGAAGAGCTGGAGCAGTTAAGGGATTTCTTCCGACGGATGTCAGAAAATATGGAGCGGCTCGCGAAACCGGATGCGCCACACCGACGAAATGCGTAGCATTTTGGAGGTTGGCTCTGAACAGTTACGATATTATTATAATAGAAGAAACAGAAAATAAGAAGGAGGAAACCATGACAAAACTTGCAAAGTATCTGAAAAGTTCGGCAGGGCTGGTGGTTGCGATCGTTGCGCTTTTGTTTTTACAGGCGTACTGTGATCTGACCTTGCCGGAGTATACTTCAAAGATTGTAAATGAAGGCATTCAGCAAAAAGGCATCGAGGACGGTGTACCGGATGAGATGCGTGAGGAAACGTACGATACATTGATGACGTTTCTGGATGAGGATGGGCAGAGTGCACTGGAAGACAGCTATGAGCCGGATGGTGATGTGTATCAGCTGAAAAGCAGCATAAAAGGGGAGAAGCGTGAGGCGCTGGCTTCTTCTCTGCTGGACGGTGAGATGGTAGTGACAGCATTGCAGCAGATGGATAATGCACAGGGCACAGACAGCTCTGACGAGACGGCTCAGGACGCAACAGAATCTGCATCGGCCCAGAGTGAAGCAGCTCAGGATGCGACAGAATCTGCATCCGCACAAAGCGAAGCGGCAGAGAATGCGCCAGAATCTGCATCCGCCCAGAGTGAAGCAGCACAGAATGCGGCAGAAGATGCATCCGCCCAGAGCACGGATACAACTCAGGTGGCTCAGGCTGGTGCGATGCAGCTTCCGGCAGGAGTGTCTGCAGTTGATGCGGTGAAGGCACTTCCGGAAGCGACGCGCAGCCAGATTGTAGGGCAGATCAAAGAGAAGTTTGATGATATGCCGGAGATGATGACGGCGCAGTCAGCAATTCTGTTTGTACAGAATGAATATGAGGCGCTGGGCAAGGATCTGGACAGCCTTCAGATCAGTTATCTTGTAAAGGTCGGGGTTCAGATGGTACTGCTGGCATTGCTGGCGATGCTGGCATCAGTGCTTGTGACCTTTTTCTCAGCAAGAGTTGCGGCAACGGTCGCACACGACCTGCGCGGGGATGTGTACCGCAAAGTCATCGGATTTAACAGTCACGAATTTAATCAGTTTTCAACCGCTTCCCTGATCACAAGAAGCACGAACGATATTCAGCAGATCCAGATGCTGCTGGCGATGGGCTTCCGCCTCATACTTTATTCTCCGATTCTGGGAATTGGCGGTGTGCTCAAGGTAATCAAGACGGATGTATCGATGAGCTGGATTATCGCGCTTGCTGTTATTTTGATCATGCTTGTGATCGGTATGCTGTTCAAGGTGGCGATGCCGCGTTTTACAAAACTGCAGACACTGATCGACCGCCTGAACCTTGTGACGAGAGAGCAGCTGACCGGTATCATGGTATCCCGTGCATTCAGTGCGGAAAAGCATGAGGAGGAGCGTTTTGAACAGGCAAACCTGGATCTGACGAAAACGAACCTGTTTGTCAACCGCTGCATGACCTTTATGATGCCGATTATGATGCTCATTATGAATGGCATTTCTGTTCTGATCGTTTACAAGGGTGCCTATGCGATCGATGATGGCTCCATGCAGGTTGGTGATCTGATGGCATTTATTCAGTATGCAATGCAGATTATTATGTCCTTCCTCATGATCGCGATGATGTCGATCATCATCCCGCGTGCCAATGTTGCTGCAAAACGTATCCATGAGGTGCTGAGCACTGAGCCGACGATCCATGATCCGGATCAGCCGAAGCTTCCGGCGGCCGGAGAAAAGGGCGTTGTTGAGTTTGATCATGTTTCGTTTGCTTATCCGGAGGCAGATGAGAAGGTGCTGGAGGATGTTTCATTCCGCGCGGAAAAAGGCCAGACGGTGGCAGTCATCGGAAGTACCGGAAGCGGAAAGAGTACACTGGTCAACCTGATTCCGCGCTTCTATGACGTGACATCCGGTGCAGTCCGGGTAGACGGTGTGGATGTCCGTGAGATGGCAAAAAAGGATCTTTGTGCAAGACTTGGTTACGTACCGCAGAAGAGCGTGCTGTTTTCCGGTACGATCGATTCCAATCTGCGCTATGGCTGTACAGATGCGTCGGAAGAGGAGATCAGAAAGGCGGCCGAAATCGCACAGGCAAGTGAATTTATCGAAGAAAAAGAAGAAAAATATGATACGCCGATCGCCCAGGGCGGAACGAACGTATCCGGTGGGCAGAAGCAGAGGCTTTCGATTGCGAGGGCAATTGCAAAGAAGCCGGAGATCCTGATTTTTGATGACAGTTTTTCTGCACTTGATTATAAGACAGATGTGGCGCTGCGGCGTGCACTGAAAGAATCGACGGCGGAGACGACAACAATTATCGTTGCGCAGCGTATCAGTACGATCCTTCATGCAGATCAGATCATCGTGCTTGATGAGGGCAGGGTGGCCGGAATCGGTACGCATAAGGAACTGCTGAAGAACTGTGAGGTATATCGTCAGATCGCGACTTCTCAGCTTTCTGAGGAAGAGCTGGCAAAATAAGATCAGGAAAGGAGTAAAGCACCATGAGTGATAATATGGGAAGGCGCAGAGGTCCGGGGGGCCCGCGCATGATGGCCGGAGAAAAGGCCAAAGATTTTAAGGGCAGTATGGCGAAGCTGATCCGGTATATGTCAAAATATAAAATCCGTTTTGTGATCATGTTTGTATTTGCGATCGCAGGCACGGTGTTCAATATCGTTGGTCCGAAGATTCTTGGTAAGGCGACCACGGAACTGTTCAACGGCCTGGTGGCAAAGATTGGCGGTACCGGAGGCATTGATTTTACAAAAATCACGCAGATCCTGCTGTTCGCACTGGGCCTGTATGTGTGCTCGGCGATATTTTCCTTTATCCAGGGATTTATTATGACCGGCATTTCGAACGATACGACCTACAGCCTCAGAAAGGATATTTCAAAAAAGATCAACCGGCTTCCGCTGAAATATTATGAGAGCAGAACGACCGGTGAGATCCTCTCAAGAGTTACGAACGATGTGGATACACTGCAGAACGGACTGAACCAGAGCGTAACACAGCTGATTACTTCTGTGACGACACTGATCGGTGTTTTCATCATGATGCTGAGCATCAATGTGTGGATGACGCTGGCGGCGCTGGTGATCCTCCCGGTTTCTATGGGGATCATCGGAGGAGTTATGGGCAAATCACAGGGATTTTTCCGCAGTCAGCAGAAGTACCTTGGCGAAGTAAATGGCCAGATTGAAGAGGTATATGGCGGACACAATGTCGTAAAGGTATTTAATAAGGAAAAAGATGTCGTAGAGGAGTTTGAAAAAGTAAATAAAGAGTTGTATAATTCAGCATGGAAATCACAATTCTTTTCCGGTATCATGATGCCGATCATGCAGTTTATCGGAAACCTTGGATATGTGGTTGTTGCAATCCTTGGCGGTTTCATGGTCATCAAAAATGCGATTGAGGTCGGCGATATCCAGTCGTTCTTCCAGTACATCCGGAACTTTACCCAGCCGATCCAGCAGATCGCGCAGGTAACCAATATGCTTCAGTCCGCAGCGGCGGCTTCTGAGCGTGTATTTGAATTCCTGGAGGAGGATGAGGAAGACCAGAAGGCAGAGCATCCGGTATCAACCGATGGACTGAAGGGAAATGTGGAATTCCGGCATGTACAGTTCGGTTACGATCCGGAGCAGGTGATCATCCATGATTTCTCTGCAAAAGTAAAAGACGGTCAGAAGATCGCGATCGTCGGACCAACCGGAGCCGGAAAGACGACGATGGTCAAGCTGCTGATGCGTTATTATGATGTAAACAAGGGCAGTATTCTGATTGATGGTCACGATGTGCGTGACTTCAACCGTGGCGAGCTGCGCGAGATGTTCGGAATGGTGCTCCAGGATACGTGGCTGTTTTCCGGAACGATCATGGAAAATATCCGATATGGAAGACTGGATGCGACGGACGAGGAAGTCATCGCGGCGGCAAAGGCAGCCCATGTGCATAAATTTATTATGCAGCAGCCGGGTGGCTATCAGATGGTGCTCAACGAGGAGACGAGCAATATTTCACAGGGCCAGAAGCAGCTGCTCACGATCGCGCGTGCGATTCTGGCAGATAACCGCATTCTGATTCTGGACGAGGCGACCTCCTCTGTCGATACCCGTACGGAAATCCAGATCCAGAAAGCAATGGATGCGCTGATGGAAGGCCGTACGAGCTTTGTGATCGCGCATCGGCTTTCCACGATCCGCGATGCAGATCTGATTCTTGTCATGAAGGACGGTGATATCATCGAGCAGGGCAACCATGAGGAACTGATGAAAAAAGGCGGATTCTACGCAGATCTGTACAACAGCCAGTTTGAGCAGACGGCGTAAAAATGCAATAGAAGAGCCGGGTCTGCAGCGAAAGGAAATTTGCTGCAGACCGGGTGAGGCATAAAAGAAAAGGTAATGGAGAATCCGGAAGATGGCAGTGGAAAATTTGCTGTCGGTCCGGTGAGATATGAGAGGGGTGGAAAGGATGAAATACCGTATCATAACAATTGAGAGAGAGTATGCGTCTGGTGGAAGTGAGATCGGAACGCGTGTGGGACTGGAACTGGACGTGCCGTGTTATGGAAAAGAGGTTCTGGAACGGGCGGCGGAGCGCATGCAGACGGTGCCGGAACGTCTGATTCATCTGGAGGAATCGACATCAAACAGCCTGCTGTTTTCGCTTGGCATGGCAAACCGCGTGGCACTTGGTGAGCGGGATGGCCTGACGGAGGAAGGCGAGCTCTACGTGGTGGAGGAGCAGGTGATCCAGGATATGGCTCTGCAGGGGCCGTGTGTGATCGTCGGCCGGTGTGCAGGCTGGATTCTGCGGGAGCGCGAAGATGTGCTGCGTGTCTTTATCCATGCGGACCGTGAATTCCGCAAGAAGCGTGCGATGCAGGAATATGGCATTGAGGAGCGCAAAGTAGAAAATATACTGAAGCGCTTTGACCGCAGACGTTCCAATTTTTACAGCGCGAATACGTGCATGCGCTGGGATGATAACCGTGGGTATGATCTGGTGCTGGACAGCTCTTCGCTTGGGATTATGGCGTGCGTGGATCTGATCTGTAAGACGGCGCGGGGGAAGTAGGAGAGAGTATGCTGCCCGGGAGGGAAGCGGATAATTGGATTCCCGGGAGGGGGACGGAGCCGGAGTACATTTTCATTGTCCACCTTGTCTTTCTGACGTCTGTTCGTTCATGACGGATTGCATCCGTCCTGACCGTACATCCGTCGCAGACATGTGGACAATCGAAAACGTGCTCCGGCTCCGTCTGTATGCGGGGAGGGGAATAAGAATATGCTCCGGATATGTTTTGTATGCGGGGGAGGGGAATAAGAATATGCTACGGATATGTTTTGTATGCGGGGGAGGGGAATAAAAATATGCCCGGATATGTTCTGCATGTGGGGGGATAAGAATATGCCTGGATATGTTCTGCATGCGAGGGAATGCAGAAAAGATTAAGAATTGTGAGATTGGCAGTGATGTATGGCTATGTTATACTGGAATTAAGAGTTTTGCGGGTGGGGCAAAGATTTCTGACGCAGTATTTCACGCCCGACAGATCGGATGGGATGCATTATTTTGCAGAATTGCTATAAAAACGGTCGGATATTGTGGCTGATTCGACGGAAAAAAGGGGGATTTTTATGAGAAAAAGAGAAGGATTTGTAAAGCAGGCAGCGATTTTTGCGGCAGCGGCATTGGTTGTGCCGGCAGCGGCGCAGGCGAAGGAAGATCCGGGAGAAGAGTTGGAGGAAATTCTGGAGACACAGATGGAGCAGGGGGAAAAATCACTGCTTTCTAAAACACTTGGTCTGGACGAACTGCAGGAGAATATGGAGGAAGATGGATTTTCTGTGCAGACGAAGTTCGGAGTTTCCAGAGAAACGTGGGAATTGCTTGGGGTAGAGGCACCGACATCGGAAGATGGATATCTACAGATGAATCTGCGGGCAGCAGAGGATGCGGAAAGATGGCAGTTTGATCTGGAGGCCGCAACGGATGAAAATACAAAGTTTTTAACCCTTTCCCTGTATGCAGATGAAGACCAGCTGGCAGTGTCGATTCCGCAGTTTTATGACGGAGCGCTGGCGATTCGCTCGGGCAGCCTTTTACAGCAGTATAGTGGTTCATGGCTGGAGCAGATGTTAGATCAGCCGCTTGAGGAGGATGTTGATCTGTCATTTGCGGGAGGAGACGGAAAGAAAAAAGAAGAGGCTGCAGATGACGGAGATGATTCATGGGAAGAAGTGACGGATGCCACGCGTGTGGAGAAAAAGAAACAGGGAGAAGAAACGATTTACTCGGTGATCGTGCCGACGGAGCCCTTCCTGGATTTTTGTCAGGAACAGTATGAGACACTGATAGAACAGCTTTCAGACGTTGCGACGGTAACAGAGTATGGAGATCCGGACGAATTTTTTGACTGCCTGAAAAATGCGACGGAAGATGAGCTCACGCTTGATTTTCACACAAAAAATGGTTTCGTGACGAATGTGACGCTGGAAGCAACGATTGATACGGCAGAATTTGAGGAGTATCAAAAAGAGCTGAGAGAAGAAGGCGCACCGGATGGCCCGACGGCATCATTCTGGGTCAGCGTACCGGGCTTCCATACCGAGGTTGGTGGGATGCAGGAAGATACAGCAGGACAAAACACAGATGCGGCATCAGACATCATAGGCGGTGCAGATGGTTCGACGGACATCTATCTTGGCAGTACCGGAGTAATCACAGAAAAGCTTTCGTTTGCATTTGCAGATCCGGAGAATCCGAACGCCGGATTTGAATGCTCTTTGAAACTCGAAAATGACGAAAATGAGGTCACAGTGGAACTGTCGGGCGAGCGGAAACAGACCGAAAATACGGAAACATATACACTTCATCTGTTACAGAGTGATGCGGATGGAGTGAACTTTGATGAGGATTTTTACAACGTAAGTTTTAATGCTGAAACAGGAGAATATGATGGCGTTCTGAATTTTGGAGAGGAAGTCGGAATGATCGGACTTGACGCTGCCTTCACAGAGATCAAAGCAGGAGAAAGTTTTGATCTGAGAGTGGACGGGCTTACGATAGCGGATGAGACAGGCGCCGGTTCTATAAATGGAACCGTTTCTGTGCAGGCCAGTCCGGGCGAGTTAAAAGCGCCGGAAAATGAAAAGATGTTTTTCGAACTGACGGAGGCACAGCTGCTCAATCTTGTGATGGAGATTCAGCAGAAAGGAACGGCATGGCAGGAAAAATTTATGCCGGAGCTTTCAGAGACAGAGGAGTATGAAACCGGAGAAGAGGAAGAGCCGGATTACGGCACTGACAGTGCGCTTCCGGGAGACGGTTACAGAGCGGATGAGGGAAATGGAAACCAGCCGGAACAGGATGGTGAGCAGAATGCGGAGCAGCCAGGATATAATGGAGAGCAAAGTGGAGCGTATCCGGAAAATTCAAACGGGGATCATCCGGAGGCAGCGCCGTCCGGCGATACAGCGGTGGCGTAAGCGCAGATAAGCATATCAAGATTTTGACAAGATAAATGCGTGAGAAAAATTGCCGGAAGAACGATAGCAGCAGTGCCGGATGTTCGTAATTGAGACGGGGAATCTGCCTGATTCGATTAAAAGATTGTGGATTGAAGGATATAGCGGAGGAACAGAATATGGAGAGCAGAACCATAAAATTAAATAATGGAATCGAAATAGACCGCGTCGGTCTTGGGTTCTGGGAGGTGCGCGGAGCGGAGGCGGAAAAAACGCTTGCCAGTGCAGTGGAAGCGGGATACCGCAGGATTGATACAGCGATGTACTATCACAATGAGGAGGATGTCGGAGCAGGCATCCGCGCCTGCGGGATTCCGCGCAAGGAGCTGTTTGTTGCATCGAAGATATGGTATACGGATATGTGCGGCGGACGGCAGGAGGAGACATTTTATAAGAGCCTCGAAGCACTGGGACTGGATTACATTGATCTGTATTACCTGCACTGGCCGCTTGGCGAGGTGACGGAATCCTGGAAAGTGCTGGAGCGGCTGTATGAAGCCGGAAAGATCCGGGCGATCGGTGTCTGCAACTTCCAGCCGGCGCATCTGCAGAGATTGCTTGCGAAAGCAAATGTCTGCCCGGCGGTGGATCAGATCGAGAGCAATCCGTGTTTTCAGCAGCCGCAGGCTGTGGCATTTTGCCAGAAGGAGGGAATTGTGCCGGAGGCGTGGGGACCGCTCGGAAAAGGAAAAGATCTCGGCGAACCGCTTCTTCTGGAACTGGCTGCGAAATACGAAAAGACACCGGCGCAGATCGTACTGCGCTGGCATCTGCAGCGCGGCCTGACCGTCATACCGAAATCTGTTCATCCGGAGCGTCAGCGCCAGAACCTGGATGTCTGGGACTTTACGCTGGAAGAGGCGGACATGGAGAAGATGTGCACCCTGGATACCGGAAAATCAAAACGCGGGTATCCGGCGGAGTTTCGGTTTGATGGGGGAATGTAAGAATGGGAAGATTCGTAAATCCGGATCATTCGGCGTTTCAGGTTGCGCTTAATTCAGAGATTTACGTTGATAAAACCGGTCTGCTGAATTACACAAACCGGGTGCTCGATACTCTGGACGGTTATATCTGCAACAGCCGTCCAAGACGTTTTGGAAAATCGATTACGGCAAACATGCTGACTGCGTATTACAGCAGGGGCTGTGATTCTGAGGCAATGTTTTCCGGGCTGGAGATCAGCAGTGCGCCTGATTTTAGGAAGCATCTGAATCAGTATGATGTGATTCATCTGGATATCCAGTGGTGTATCAATCCTGCCGGTGGACCAGAGCAGGTGATTCGATACATTACAGAAAAGACAATCGAGGAGCTGAAGATCTGTTATCCGGAAGAGATGAAAGAGGAAATGAATTCCCTTCCGGAGGCGCTTTCCAGGCTCAGCAGTGTGACGGGCAGCAAATTTATCATCATTATTGACGAGTGGGATGTACTGCTCAGAGATAAAGCGGTGAGTCAGAATGTGCAGGAGAAGTATATCGATTTCCTGAGAGGGCTGTTTAAGGGAAGTGAACCGATGAAATACATCAGGCTGGCATATCTTACCGGTATTCTGCCGATTAAGAAGGAAAAAACGCAGTCCGCTCTGAATAATTTCGATGAGTTTACAATGCTTGGCGCGGGACGTCTGGCTCCTTATATCGGTTTTATCGAATCGGAAGTAAGGCAGCTTTGTGAGACGTACGATCAGGATTTTGAGAGAGTTCGGAAATGGTACGACGGTTATCATCTGGGCGTTTACCATGTTTACAATCCAAGAGCGGTTGTCAGTCTGATGCTTCGAGGCGAATTCAGAAGCTACTGGTCGGAGACTGCGTCATATGAGACGGTTGTGCCACTCATTAATATGAATTATGACGGACTTCGAACTGCCATTATTGAGATGCTGGCAGGTGCAAAGACAGAAGTGCATACATCTGTTTTTCAAAATGATGCGCAAAATATGCAAAGTAAGGATGATGTGCTTACCTATCTGATTCATCTTGGCTATCTGGGATACGATCAGGATCGGAAAGCAGCATTTGTACCGAATGAGGAACTCAGACAGGAACTCACAACTGCTGTCAGAAGCAAAAAATGGAACGAAATGATAGCCTTCTGGCAGGAGTCGGAAGCGCTTTTAAATGCAACGCTCGATATGGAAGAAACGGCGGTAGCGGAAGGACTTGAGAAGCTGCATATGGATTATGTTTCTGCGATTGCCTATAATAATGAAAATTCATTTAGCAGTGTGCTTGCGATTGCATACTTAAGCGCCATGCAGTATTATTTTAAACCGGTACGTGAACTGCCTGCGGGGCGTGGCTTTGCGGATTTTGTGTTTATCCCGAAGCCGGAATATCGGGAAGATTATCCGGCGCTTGTTGTGGAACTGAAATGGAATCAGAACGCAAATACTGCGATTAAGCAGATTCAGGACAAAAAGTATCCGGATTCGATCCAAAACTATATGGGAAATATTCTGTTGGTCGGAATCAGTTATGACAAGAAGAGCAAAAAACATCAGTGCAGGATCAGACGGTGGGCGGCAGAAGGCTAAAGAGGATATTTGCAATCTGCTTTACTGTTTACTCAGGGCAGAGCAGGCTTACCGTAGAGCCGCTTCATCAAATCCTCGAGGGAGTTTGTTTCCTGCTGAAGGGAAGAATCTGTGGCACCATCGCTTTTCTGTGCCGTGTGCTCAGACATCAACGAATTTTCATCGTGGTCATCTGCACTGGAGTCGCTGCCACTCAGCTGCTCAAGCAGCTCCGGGTAAATAACGGCCTGCTCACTTTGCCGTTTGGTTTCCGGCGTGAGCACGGTACTATGCAGAGAGCAGGTTTCCTCCGGCTGCGTGCCGTCAGCAAAATATTCCAGATACGTATCGGGACAGCCGTTTTCGCTTGCGCGAAGGTGGCTGTCTTTGCATATGGAGACAGAGATGACGGAGTCCGACTGCGGAAATGCAGCAATTGAAAGACCGGTGTGGACGCGGTTCATGACGGCGCTCCAGAGCGTTTTCTGATAGCTGTGTGCGGAGGAGGGGAGCGCACTGTGATCGTCATATCCGCCCCAGACGGAGCACGTATAATACGGGGTGCTGCCCGCAAACCAGATGTCACGGTAGTCGGAGGTGGTGCCGGTCTTTCCGGCGACGGGCTGACCGGCGGCAGAGATCGCGCCGTAAGCAGTTCCGGATGGGTCGGAAACGACGCTGCACAGCACATCGGTGAGCAGAAACGCGGTGCTGTCTTTTAAGATACGGGTGTTGTCGCGCTGTATCGGCGTTTCCTGGAAGAATTCCGATGCAGAAAAATCGCGCACCTGGTTCTCTGCCTCGGAAAAACCGAAGAGAATGTTGCCATTTCGGTCCTCAATTCGCGTGAAAAATCGTGGTGTACGGTAAATGCCGCCGTTTGCGATCGCGGCGTAGGCGGCGCAAAGCTCGAGATTGGAGACGCCCTCCGTGATGCCGCCAAGAGCAAGCGGCTGGATGACGTCGGATGCGCCGTCCGATCCGTCCGCCTCATGAAGCGTTGTGATGCCGAACCGTCTGACGTAGGAAAAACCGATCTGCGGCGAGATTTCCGTGATACAGCGCACCGCGGCGACGTTGATAGAGCGTACGATCGCCTCGCGGATTGTGACGTTTCCGCCGTAATCGGTGTCATCCCAGTTGCCGACCGGAGTGCCGTCTGTGTAAGTGAACGGCTCATTTTCATAGCAGGAGGCGAGCGTTTTGTCACAGACATCCAGTGCAGGTGCGTACGCGGCAAGAATTTTAAACGTAGAGCCGGGCTGACGCAGCGAATCGGTGGCGCGATTTAGCGTGAGACTGGCGTTTTTTTTGCCGCGGCCGCCGACAATGGCACGTACGCAGCCGGTTTTCTGATCGATCAGGACGAGCGAAGCCTGCAGCTGCGCATCGTTTCCGGCTTCATCGGGGAAAGTGGCAGGATTGGAAAATTCTTCCTCACAGATCTGTTGGAGAGCGTCATCCTGCGCCGAGTAAATGCGCAGACCACCGCAGAAAACGGCGCGGGCGGCCTGTTCCTGCGAGTATCCTTTTTCCGTCATCAGAATCTCCTGCACCTGGGCAATCAGCGCGTCCTCATAATAAGAATAGACGGATCCGGTGTCCATTTCCGGATCTGTCTGTCGGACCCGGTTGTAGACCGGATCATTTTCTGCAGCCTGATGCTCAGCAGCAGAAATGTAGCCCTGCTGCTGCATGTAATTCAAAACGGTGAGCTGGCGGCTTCTGCTTGCCGCGGGATGCAGCGCCGGATCATAACCGGAAGGATTCTGCAGCGCGGCGGCGAGCACAGCTGCCTCGGAGAGCGTGAGGGAAGAGGCGTCCTTTGCAAAGTATCGCCTTGCAGCGGCCTGTGCACCGTAGCAGCCGGAGCCGAAGTTTACGGTGTTCAGATAATTTTCCAGAATCTCTTCTTTGGAAAGCCGTTTTTCAAGCTGGAGCGCGAGATGCTGTTCCTGCACCTTGCGGCACACGCGGTCATAAAAGGAGTTCTCCTGTGTCCACTGTGTAAAGACGCTGTTTTTGATGAGCTGCTGAGTGATCGTGCTCGCACCCTCCGAAAAGGAGCCGTGGGTAATGCCGCTGAAAAATGCACGCAGGATGCCTTTTGTGTCGATCCCGTGATGCTCATAAAAGCGCCGGTCCTCGATGGCGACGACGGCATTCTGGAGATAAACGGAGATTTCATCAAGCCTCACGATATCGCGATTGGAAGCGGCAAGCGTCAGGCGGCGGATTTCGTTGCCCTCCTGATCACACAGATAAGTGGCAGATTCCTGCGGGGAGACGGAAATCGCATCGATCGAGGGCGCGGAGGCGATCAGACGCCACAGAAAAAGAAGGAAAAGCAGACACAGTATCCCAAACGAGATGGCAGCGCCGATCAGAATTTTGCGCCAGGGAAGACGACGCAGACGATGATGCAGGCTGCGAACCTTCGGAAAATGAAATTTTTGCGGGAAAGACAGGTGGTTCATGGCAGGCTCCTTCTGGTCAGAGCGGATATTCCAGGTCCGCTGTGCTGCTTGTAGAATCATAAGGAATTCGGGATCATAAAAACAGTATTTCCTGAGCGGGACAAAAACATACGCCGAGTGCTTGCCACAGCACCGAAATCTTGCTATGATGAAGAATGAAATTTGACCGAGTCAGGCAAGTCCCCTGCGTGGTTGCGCGGAGCAATAAGCAGTGGGTGGGGATTTGCTTGTATCAGGAGTGGTACAAGCAAATCCTGATAAGCTGCGAAGCAGCTACTCGGTTATGAGCAAGCAGCGAAGCGGACCTGGAATATCCGCTTTGACAGCGGCCAGTCAAAAACAGAAACAGGTGAAACCATGAAAGAGATAAAGATAGTATACGAGGGCGGCGAGGGCGAGCTGATCGAGAAGAAATCGCGGTTTATCGCTACGGTGCGCCCGGTGGAAAGTGAAGAGGAAGCGCTGGATTTTATCGCGGCGATGAAGAAAAAATACTGGAATGCGACACACAACTGCTCGGCGTTTGTAGTGGGTGAAAACCAGGAGCTGCAGCGCTGCAGTGACGACGGGGAGCCGCAGGGAACGGCGGGGCGTCCGATGCTCGACGTGCTGCTCGGTGAGGAAGTCCACAATGCAGCGGTCGTCGTGACGCGTTATTTTGGCGGCACACTGCTCGGCACGGGCGGTCTGGTGCGTGCTTACTCAAAATCCGTGCAGGAAGGATTACGTGCAAGCAAGATCATTGAGAAAAAGATCGGCGCACTGCTCGGCATCAGGACGGACTACAACGGGCTTGGCAAGGTGCAGTATCTGCTCGGGCAGAGAGGGCTTACGATCACAGGCTCCGAGTACACGGATATCGTGACGGTGAAAACGCTGGTGCCGCAGGCGCAGCTGCAGGAACTCAAAGAGGCAATCACGGAAGGCACGAACGGGCGCGCGGAGTTTATCAAAGAGGAAGCGGTTTGCTTTGCATTTGTGGACGGGGAGCCGCTGATTTTCTGAGCGGGCGAGTGGCTTACAGTTTTTTAACCGAGTCAGATAAGTCCCCTGCGGGGTTGCGCGGAGCAATAAGCAATGGATAGGGACTTGCTTGCGGGAAGATCCCTTACGATCCTGCAAGTAGCGCAGCGGATTGCGAATATCCGCTTTACCAGAGACTCTAAGAATATAGTAATATCAGGAGACAAAAATGACAGCAATAAAAAAGAAATCCGAAATAAAGAATACAGACAACAACACAATGCATGCAGCATCGTTACACCTTTCCGATGCCCCGATCGGTGTCTTTGATTCCGGCGTGGGAGGACTGACAGTTGTGCGGGAGATCATGCGCAACCTGCCAAATGAAAGGATCGTCTATTTCGGCGATACAGCGCGTGTGCCATATGGAAGCAAATCTCAGGAAAATGTAATCCGATTTTCGAAGCAGATTATTCATTTCCTGCAGACGCAGGGCGTGAAAGCGATTGTCATCGCCTGCAACACGGCGAGTGCGCTGGCACTTGACGCGGTGGAGACGGATCTGGACATTCCGATCATCGGAGTAATCAAACCGGGTGCACACATGGCGGCGAAAGCAACGCACAACAAACGTGTCGGCGTAATCGGAACGGAGAGCACGATCCGCAGCCGCACATACGACCGTTTTATTCAGCAGCAGGATCCGGAGATCGTCGTGTTTGGAAAGGCATGTCCGCTTTTCGTGCCGCTTGTCGAGGAGGGCTGGCTGAAGGACAGCGTGACAGAGGAGGTCGCAAGGCGGTATTTAAGCGAGTTGCTGCGCAAGGATATCGACACGCTTGTACTTGGCTGTACACATTATCCGCTGATCCGCTCGCTCGTCGGCAAAATCGCAGGCGATCAGGTGACGCTTGTCAACCCGGCGTATGAGACGGCTCAGGAGCTGCGAAGGCTTCTGGAGCAGGAACAGCTGATCAACACAGGAGAGAACAATAAAAAAGACGAGATGCATCAGTTTTATGTCAGTGACGCGGCGGAGAAATTCGGAGAGTTTGCGAACTCAATCCTGCCGTATGACGTAAAGCGTGCGCGGAAAATCAACATAGAGGAGTACTGAAAAAATTATGACGGAAGACGTACTGATTACCGTGACGGGACTTCATGCAGTAAACGGGGAAAAAGATGCAGAGGATAAGGTGGAGATCACCTCTGCAGGAAAATATTACAAAAAAAACGGAAAGCACTTTGTGCTCTACGATGAGGTAGCAGAAGAGACCGGGGACATCATCAAAAACCGCCTCAAACTCTCAGATAGCGCGATGGAGATTCACAAGACGGGACCGATGAAGACCAGCATGGTGTTTGAAAATGGCAAAAAAAATATGAGCTGGTATGGCACACCGTACGGGAATATGCTGGCGGGCATCGAAGTAACTGGAATGGATGTGCAGGAAAGCGAAGATCTGATCGATGTCAATATCGATTACATTCTGGAAATGAATTATGAACACGTATCGGATGCCGCGATCCATATCCGGATTATGGCAAAAGACAGCGGACTGTTCCGGCTGATGTAAAGTGTGCAGAAAGAGAAAAAGAAAAGACTTCGTGGAATCCCCACGGAGCCTTTTTTATACTGGTTTATTTACTTTTTTTCTTTGCCTTCTGATTTTTTGATTTTGATTCTTCGGCCTCAAGCTCTTTCTGGGCTTTAGAGAGCTTTGCACGGAGCTTCTGCATCATGGATTTTTTCTTTGGCGGAGCTTCGAGCGGTCCGCGCACGCCGCGTACTTCCATGATGTAAATACCGCTGACAACGGCTTTGACTTCTTTTTTCACCGGAATGGTGTCGAAGATCGCTGCGTCTGCAACGAGTGTCATGATTCTCGGTCCAACTTTCGCCTTTACAATCGGAAGCTTGGAACGGCGCATAAGCTTTGGCGTCTGATCGATGACCATCTGCGGAAGTCCCGCTTCCTTGATGGGCATTCGTTTTTTATCGATGATCAGCATACTGACGGTCTGCTTTGCAGCCTCCATCTGTTCCTGCTGTGCCATCTGCTTTTTCTGCATCTTCCGGCCAACGAAGTAGAGGACAACGAGTGCGATGACAAGAATAATCAGGATAACCAGTAATACCTTGAGAAATGTCGACATATGTACCCTCCCACAAACAGAATTCAAACCATATTTTAGCATTGTTCCATGGAAAGTGCAAGCAGTAAGTGACGGAAAAATCGGGGAGGGAAGGAAGGCGCGAAGCGGATTGCGAATATCTGCTTTGGCTCAGAAGGGATCAGGGCTATTTTGATCTTTGGGGGGAGACAGTCTCATACTTGGAAAGAGGAGAAATCTATGGTACACTGTGGATAAGTTCCGGCAATTTCGTGGAAAGTGTGGACAGTGTCTGAAACTGCGTGAAAATGAACACAGGTCGCGAAGCGGATTGCGAATGTCCGTTTTACTGGCAGAAGCTCCGCAGGAAGTCTGTCAGGCGTACAGAAAATGCTGTCACAAATTTTGTCGGATATGCGAAAACAGCAGCCGGAGGCTGCAGAAACGAAAGAAAAGGAGACAAACTTATGCGTTTACATTCCCTTGACTTAAAGACCATTCAGATCAGTGATCCGTTCTGGTCGAAACACGTGGACCTGGTAAGAAATGCGATCATTCCGTATCAGTGGGAGGCAATGAATGACCGGATTCCGGATGCGGAGTCGAGCCATTGCCTGGAGAACTTCCGCATTGCGGCAGGCAGAAGCGCGGGCGAATTCTACGGTGCAGTATTTCAGGATACTGACGTGGCAAAATGGCTGGAAGCAGTCGGATTTTCGCTTGCATGTTATCCGGACGAGGCGCTTGAGAAGACGGCGGATGAGGTCATTGACCTGATTGCGGAGGCTCAGTGTGAGGATGGTTACATCAACACGTATTTTACGATCAAGGAACCAGACAGACGGTGGAGCGACCTGTGTGAAGGCCACGAGCTTTATACAGCCGGACATCTGATGGAGGCGGCGGTTGCTTATTATGAAGGCACCGGAAAACGGAAATTCCTGGACTGCATGTGCCGTTTTGCTGATCTGATCGCCGATACCTTTGGCACAGAGGAAGGAAAAATTCACGGTTATCCGGGGCATGAAGAGGTCGAGATCGGACTTGTGAAGCTGTACCGTGTGACCGGCAACCAGAAATACCTTGATCTGGCAAAATATTTCATCGATGCACGCGGTGTCGGAGAAAATTATTTTATGAAGGAAATGGGCCGGCCGGATTATAAGATGATCTTTCCGGAGTTTGTGGATTATACGCCGGCCTATTCACAGTCAGACCGTCCGGTGCGCGAACTGAAGACGGCAGAAGGCCATGCAGTGCGTGCCGTTTACCTCTACAGCGCGATGGCAGATCTGGCGGAAGCGTACGACGATGACGGCCTGAAAAAAGCCTGCGAGACGCTGTGGGAGAATATCACACAGAAGCGCATGTATTTAACCGGTGGTATCGGCTCCTCTGGGCACCTGGAGCGTTTTACGGTCGATTACGACCTGCCGAATGAGTACAATTATTCGGAGAGCTGTGCATCAATCGGACTTGCCATGTTCGGCATGCGGATGAATCAGATCACAAAGGAAGCCCGCTATGCGGACGTTGTGGAGCGGGCACTTTACAATACGGTCCTTGCGGGTATTGCGCTTGACGGAAAGAGCTTCTTCTATGTAAATCCGCTGGAGGTATGGCCGCCTGCCTGCATGCCGGGCACTTCCAAAAAGCATGTCAAACCGATCCGTCAGAAATGGTTCGGCGTAGCGTGCTGCCCGCCGAATATCGCGCGGACGCTGGCATCGCTTGGCCAGTATATTTACTCGGTGGATGATAAGAAACGTGAACTGTATGTTAATCTTTTTGTATCAAACACAACGGAGATCGCTTTTGGGGACGGACCGGCAACGCAGGTCTGCATGGAAACCCGTTTCCCGTGGGAGCCGAGCGTTCGATTTGCATTTTCGAATGTGCCGGAGAGTGGAATGGATCTGCTTGTGCGTGTGCCGGATTACGCAGAAAATTATCACATGACGGTCGGTGGAGAAGCAGTCGGAAGCCGCACGGAAAACGGTTACTGGAAGCTGCACGTGGAGAAGGACTGCCGCGTCGAGGTTGCATTTGAGACACCGGCGCACTACGTTTATGCAAATCCGCAGGTGCGTGCCGATGCCGGAAAGGCAGCGATCATGCGCGGACCGCTCGTATACTGCCTGGAGGAGTGCGACAACGGTTCCAATCTTCCGTGGATTTTCCCGGATACCGACGCACCGCTTGGAGAGGAGCGCTCAGAGCTGTTTGGCGGCTGTGTGGTCATCAAAGGAAAAGGAAAACGCGGCGTGGAATCCTCCTGGAAGGGCGGCCTTTACGGACTGCGCAAGCCGGAGCTTGAGGACGTGGAATTTACCGCTGTTCCGTATCCGTACTGGAACAACCGCGGCGAGGGCGAGATGATCGTCTGGATGCGGGCGCTGTAAGAGGAAAAGAAAATGAAAAGCAATGCAAAACGGCTGGGACCGGCGTGTATTTCGATGATAATCGTAATTTAAGGAAGCAAAAGACTTGAATTTAAGAAGCGTCTGTAGTATACTACAGATACAAAAAGGGAAAGCCAGAGACATACGGCCTACCCTCCGATAAAAATGAAATGCTTTGATGCTCTACAGCATCAGCCGTTCACTATGGCGGTAGTGGGCGGCTATTTTTTTGCTCCGAAGATCGTGTAGCACAATCCAACGAGAGCAACGATGAAGATACTAAACTGAATCAGATCAGTGTATGTAACGTACATCGGCATCCCTCCTTTCTTTCGTCTGGAGGGCTGTCCCTCCGAAGAGGATAGGCCGCCTTTTTTGTGTTCTGACTTTCCGTAAGAAGAGTATAACAGAATCTTCTGCGAATGTACAGATGTTCGTAAGAACGAAGAAGTGTAAATGAGCAGATTTGCAAAATTCAGTTCTGTGTAAATTCTGTGATTTTTCTTAAAAAAGAGAGAACCCGGTGCAAAAGTAAAAACGGATATGCTATAATGGCGTAGATATCGCGTAGATTTGATAAAAACAGCTACCGAACGGATAATAGATCAAAGATAAAGAGAGGGCTTAACTATGAAAAAAAGAAATCTTATGGCGATTCTGGCATGTACCGTATGCCTGGCAACTGCATCTGCTGGTGCACCGGCTGTGATGGCGGAAGAGACAGAGGCAGTGACTGAAGCAGCGACGGAGGCAGCAGATACAGAGGCAGCAGCCGAAGCAGCGACGGAGGCAGCGGAGAACAGTACTGAAGCGGACACCGAGGAGACATATGAGAAGGTGCCGCGTCCGGATTATACAGCATCGGATTATGTGGAACTGGGCGAGTATAAGGGACTGACAGTAAAGATCGCTCCGATTGAAGTGACAGATGAAGAAATTCTTGCTCAGATCAGTGCCAACGCAGGCAGCGATGCGATGGAAGATGTGACCGAAGGTACCGTAGAAGAGGGCGACACCGCAAATATCGATTATGTCGGCAAGCTGGACGGAGAGGCATTTGACGGCGGCACCGCAAAGGGATACGATCTGGAGATCGGTTCCGGCACATTTATCGATGGATTTGAGGATGGCCTGGTAGGTGTCAAGATCGGTGATACCGTAGATCTGACACTGACCTTCCCGGAATCCTATCCGTCTGAGGAACTGGCAGGAAAAGAGACTGTATTTACGGTAACCGTCAATTCCGTAAAGCGTATGAAAGAACTGACTTCGGATCTGGTAAGCACCATCACAGACGGTGAGTACACGGATGTGGACGCATACAAGGAATCTGTGAAAGAAACGCTGATAAAGAACAAAGAGGATTCCCGTGACAGCGAGATCAAGTCGGATATTCTCTCTCAGATCAGCGCAAACTCCACGGTCAGGGATTATCCGCAGGAGATGCTGGATTATGGCCTCACAAATATGCAGAACGCATACAAACAGATGGCATCCCAGTATGATATGGAATATGCAGATCTTCTGCAGAACTATTTCGGAATGACCGAGGAGCAGTTCAATGAAGAAGCACTGAATGTAGTAAAGCAGAACCTGGATGCAGAGATGTACCTGAAAGCGATCGCAGAAAAAGAAGGCATTGAGGTCAGCGATGATGATTACGAAGCAGCTTGCCAGAGGTATGCAGATACGTACGGATATGATTCCGTGGATGATCTGAAAGCAGCGTATGATGAGGATACGATCCGCATCAGCGCACTGCAGGATAAGGTGCTGGATTTTCTGGAAGAGAACACAACGGTAGAAGAGACAACGGAAACGGAAGCATCCACAGAGGCGGCAGAGGAAGAAACTGCAGAAGCAGGAACAGAAGCCGGTACCGAGGCGCAGACAGAAGCTGCGGAAGATGGAACCGAGGCAGCTACAGAAGCAGCCACTGAGGCGTCCACAGAAGCAGCCGAATAAAGACAGCCGAATATACGGAAAACAGAACCAGAGCATCCTCCGGATAAAAACGGAGGATGTTTCTTTCTCTGATGCTCCGGGATAGAAATTAAAATTTTTTTGTGCTATACTGTTTGAGTACTGAGAAAAACAGGCAAAAACAAGGTAGAAATAAATCAGCGGTGTGGTTGTACCGCTGTGCTGCAAAGCGGAATACAGAATCCGCTCTGATGATAGAAAGGCGGGACAGGGATATGAAAAAAGCAGGAATGATTCTGGAGGGCGGCGGCCAGAGAGGTATTTTTACAAGTGGCGTGCTGGATTATCTGATGGAAAAAAAGGTGGAACTGCCGTATGTGATCGGAGTATCTGCCGGAGCCTGCAATGCAGTTGATTACGTTTCCAATCAGATCCTTCGGACCAAGGAGTGTATGCTGGATGCACAGCTCGACAATGAGCTGTATGGTGTTAAGACGCTGATGCATACGAAGTATTTCATGAATATGGATCTGATCTTCGATGAATTCCCGAATCATCTGTATCCGTTTGATTTTGAGACATACGTAAAATCCCCGACCAGATGCCTTCTGGCGGTCACGAACTGTATCACCGGAAAAGCAGAATTCATCGAGGAATACCGCGACAAAGCGCGGCTGATGAACGCCTGCCGGGCATCGTCCAGCCTTCCGTTCGGTGCTCCAATGGTAGACTTGGACGGAGTTCCGATGCTGGACGGCGGCATCGCGGATTCAATTCCGGTGCGTAAGGCGATTGCCGATGGCTTCGATCACAATATTATTATTCTGACCAGAAGAAAAGGCTATTATAAAGAAGAAAAGACCGATGCGGTCATCCGGATGGCAAAAATCTGGTATCGAAAATATCCCAACCTCATAAAAGCACTGGCGCAGCGCAGTCATGCATACAACCGTACGCTGGATCTGATCGAGCGTCTGGAGAAAAAGGGAATGGTATTTGTGATCCGTCCGACCGCCACATGTGTCAGCCGTACGGAGCGCGATCTGGAGAAGCTGGAGGATTTCTACTGGCATGGCTACGAGGAGGCAGAGCGTCTCTATCCGCGGCTGCATGAGTGGATTGAAAAACGGGAAGAGTGTGTGAGCCGGAAGCGGCTGCTGAGATAGGTGGGGGAAAAAGAAAAAACATGTCAGAAACAAATTCAAAAACACTGCTCACAGAGGGTTCCATCTGGAAAAAAATGCTTGCGTTTGCATTTCCGCTGTTTCTGGGCAATCTGTTCCAGCAGTTTTATAATACGGCGGACTCTCTGATTGTCGGAAATCTGCTTGGGAGCAATGCCCTGGCGGCGGTCAGTTCGTCTGGCAGCCTGATCTTTCTGCTGGTCGGTTTTTTTAACGGACTTGCAGTCGGCGCTGGTGTGGTGATCGCAAGGTACTACGGCGCACGGGAAATAAAAGAGCTGCAGAAGGCGATTCACACGACGGTAGGATTCGGTATTCTGTGCGGACTGGCGCTGATGGTCGCAGGGCTTCTGCTGGCACCGCGCATGCTCGTGTGGATGAAGACACCGATCGAGGTACTGCCGGAATCCACCGCGTACTTCCGCATCTATTTCCTCGGCTCGCTCGGCTTTGTGCTCTACAACAATTTCGTCGGAATTCTGCAGTCGGTTGGTGACAGCCGCCACCCGCTGTATTATCTGATCTTTTCGTCAGTGGTAAATATCGTGCTGGATCTGGTGTTTATCGGTGTGTTCCATTTCGGCGTTGCCTCGGCGGCTGCCGCAACGGCGATTTCACAGTTTGTCAGCGCGGCGCTCTGTCTGTACCGCCTGACGAGAAAAAGCCCGGAGGAATACCGTGTATCGCTTCGGTGCATTCAGCTGAATCCGTTTATGCTTCGTCAGATCATCACGAACGGTCTGCCGGCCGGAATCCAGAATTCCGTAATCTCGATCGCAAATGTATTTATTCAGTCAAATATTAACAGTTTCGGAAAAATTGCGATGGCGGGCTGCGGCGCATATTCGAAAGTGGAAGGATTTGCGGCGCTTCCGGTCACCTGCTTCTCGATGGCTCTGACGACATTCATCAGCCAGAACCTCGGTGCGGGGAAGTACGACCGTGTCAGAAAAGGTGCGCGGTTCGGTGTTCTGTGCGGCATGACCCTGACCGAGCTGATCGGTCTTGTACTGTATGTGACGATGCCGGTGCTGATCTCCTTTTTTAATAATGATCCGGAGGTCATCGCCTACGGGACAAAGCAGGCACACATCGTCACGCCGTTTTATTTCCTGATGGCCTACTCACACTGTACGGCAGGAATCATGCGCGGGGCAGGCAAATCGTCTGTACCGATGTTTGTGATGCTGCTGTGCTGGTGTCTGCTGCGTGTGCCGTACGTGTCGCTTGCGGTGCATCTCAATCCGATTATAGATGTCGTCTTCTGGGCGTATCCGATCACATGGACGCTGTCGGGGATCCTGTTTTTTATCTACTATCACAGGGCGGACTGGATGCACGGGCTGGAGCGGCAGAAGGAGCGGCATTACCGTTGAATAACTGCGCGTCGCATTCTCGTTACTTCAGTGATGAGTTAGACGCGCCAATTTTTTTGTA
>ERZ824473.643-NODE-643-length-59536-cov-5.534053_pt1 | contig 59536 bp, 59 predicted proteins | sample MGYA00519874_ERZ824473 | MGnify/ENA primary metagenome ERZ824473 (study PRJEB31778, sample SAMEA3449151) | human gut metagenome | biome: human gut; feature: human-associated habitat; material: faeces | place: United Kingdom | collected 2010/2012 ... | reverse complement strand
ATGTAAAGGTAAATGGAATGATTAATTACAACCAATTATATGATAAAAAGATAAAGAACTCTAAGGGATTATACATATATGATGTTATCCAAAATGTTAATTTTAATTTAAATGAAAGAGGTTGTAATTTATCAAGCAAAGCGACAATGGTTACAGAATATATGGGAATAGGAGAAGATACAAAGTACTGTTATTTTCAAGATACTTTTATAATATTTATGAAAGAGGCAAATTCTGATAAACCATATTTTACATTAAAAGTAGATAACAGTGATATTTTAGAAAAGATAGAAGAAACAGATGAACCAAAAATATTTGATAGTACAACTTTAGCAGATAGAGAGAAATATTATAGCAAATATTTACAAGGGGGAGAATATAAATTTTTTGAAGACGAAAAATATGAGTATTATTATCCTTCACAAAAAACAAAGGTTGTTATGGTATATTTTCCAAATGGGGTTGCAATGACAGCAGAAGAGGCGTTAAATCAAGGAAAAATATCTATGGACTTATTGGATAAATATGAAATCGAATATTTTAAGAAAGAAAAATAATTATTAAAAGGGCATAAGTTATATTTCAAAAAAATGCAACCAAATGAAAAAAGTGGTAATATAGAAATAGAAGATATCTTAAAAGGGGTTTAGATCTAAATTGGAAAGAGTAAATGATAAAATGGTTGAATATCAAGAAGGACAAGTAGTAAGTAAAACACTAGTACAAAATGAACTTGTATAAGTAAAAGAGCAGATATTTAGTTAATAAATGTCTGCTCTTTTGCTTAGTTTCATGATTTTTTCAACATTAGAATGGCCTCAAAAATCAACTAGAATAAAAAAGTAAAAAAATACAAATAAATTATACAAAACTATTGACAAAAAATAAAAATTCAGTATATAATTCAAACAATAGTTCTAGAACATATATAAGTAAATATTAAAAAATAAATCAAAAGGATGTGGTGTTATGAATGAAAAGAAAAATGAAATTATTTTATTTGAAAATCAAGGTGTAAAGTTAGAGGTAAATTTAAAAGACGAAACGGTGTGGCTAACACAAAAGCAAATGGCAGAGTTGTTTGGAAAAGATAGAAGAACAATTACAAGGCATATCCAAAACATATATAAAGATGAAGAATTGGACGAGAATTCAGTATGCTCATTTTTTGAGCATACTGCTGAAGATGGAAAAAAATATACAGTTCAATATTATAATCTCGACATGATTATTTCTGTTGGATATAGAGTAAATAGCAAAAGAGGCATTTTATTTAGAAAATGGTCAACCAAAGTTTTAAAAGACTACATGCTAAAAGGTTATGCAGTTAATCAAAAAAGGCTAGAATATCTTGAAAAAACAATAAAGTTAATAGATATAGCAAACCGCATAGACGAAAGACTTGAAAACAACGATGCAAAAGAAATACTAAAAGTTATAGGAGACTACTCAAAAGCACTAAATCTATTAGACGAATACGATCATAGAACACTAAAAAAAGTAAAAGGAAACATAGATAAACGTAAAATAGAATACAATGAATGCATCAACATCATAAACAAACTTAGATTTAATGAAGAAAGTTCACTATTTGCAGTCGAAAGAGACAGAGGACTAGAATCAATTATAGGAAATATATATCAAAGTTTTGCAGGACAAGAAATATATCCAAGCATTGAAGAAAAAGCAGCAAATTTTTTATATCTAATAGTAAAAAATCATGTATTTGCAGATGGAAACAAAAGAATTGCTGCAACACTATTTATATATTTTTTAAACTTTTATAGAATATTATACATAAACGGAAAACAAACAATTGACAATAACACTTTAGCAGCCTTAACATTATTAATTGCCGAATCCAATCCAAGAGAAAAAGAAATAATTATAGACTTAGTAATGAATTTTTTGAATGTTGACGAAAAGGAAAATGTATAATTAAATATAAATTTTTAAGCAGATATTTAGTTGATAATTATCTGCTTTTATGATATAAAATAATAAATAACAGATTAAAATATAGTAATAAACGAAACGGAGCAACAAATGAATAAAATTAAAGAAGAAAATAAAATATTAATAATGTTAGCATTTTTCAGCATATCAGTAGGATTATGGGGTAACTTCAGACAACTATGGCTACAAGACAATAACTTTGCGGTAACAGATATAAGTAATATATTAAGCATAGGAACATTTATAAGTGTAATAATTATTGCTTTAATAGGAAAATATGTAAAGCTAAACAAATTAAAAAACATGTTAGTAATTGTACTAATAACAAAATTTATAAACATGATATGGCTATATTCATTAAATCAATTAGGATCAACAGAATTTATAAAATTATCAATAATAATAGATATAGTAACAGAATACATAATAATAACAAGTATATATCCATTAATAACAACAATCGTAAAAACAGAAACTATATACAGTAAAAGGAGATTAACGGAATATCTATTTAGAGATATAGGAATTTTATTCGGAGGACTATTTATAGGAAAAAGCATAGCAGGATTTTTAATAAACTATAATATATGTTTACTTATAGCCAATATATTTCTACTATTATCGCTTATCATATTATTAAATATAAAAGTAAATAATCCAACAAATGAAATTTATGAAGAAATATCATCAAAAGATATTTTCAAAGATAAAATTTTAGTTTTATATTCTATTTATGTATTAATTGGAACAATTGCAATGTCAACAGCATTGGGCCTAAAAATGATTACACTTACTAATTATTTTAAATTTAGTGATAGTGTAGCAACAAATTATCTATTAATTATCGGATTATTAGCAGACATTTTTGGAATTATTGCTTTAAAGTACTTAACACCAAAAAACGAATACTTAACAATAACAATAAAATTTGGTATAAGGTTTTTGGGATATGCAATAGCATTTATATCAAATAATATTATAATTACTTTTATAGCGATTACATGGTCTTTATTTATATCAACAGCGTATGAAAACGTATGTGACGCAGTATATATAAATAGACTAGAAAATAAATATCAGTTAAGTTTTTCCAACATATGTCACATAATTAGATTCCTAGGAGAAGCAATTGGTGTATTCTTATGTGGAATAATGTATGAAAAAGGATTAAGATATATGTTTGGATTATCCGCTATATTTATGGTATTCCAAATAAGCTTAGGTTACTACATGATATATTTAAGGCAGAAAGAACTATAGTTATATATAAAATAAAAAGGAGACAAAAATGATATTATCAATAATTTTAATCATAATAGGATTTTCATTACTAATAGTAGGTGCAAACCTATTAGTGGACGGAGCAAGTGGAATTGCTAAAAAGTTCCATATACCAGAAATAATAATAGGACTAACAATTGTATCAATAGGAACATCAATGCCAGAACTATTTGTAAGCATAACATCAGCAATAGATGGTTATTCAGATATGGCATTAGGAAACGTAATAGGAAGTAATTTAAGCAATTTATTACTAATATTAGGACTATCAGCATTAATTAGGCCAGTAACATTTCAAAAAGAAACAAGAATATATGAAATACCAATGTGTTTAATATTCACAATAATATTTATAATTTTTTGCAACACAACAGATACAATATCAAGACCAGAATCAATAATATTATTAATATTATTTGTCATATTTATTGGATACACAATATATATGGGAAAACGTGAAAGTCAAAAAGAAATAATTGAAATAAAAACAGAAGAAAACAAAAATAACATTACTATAAAAAATATATTATTAGTAATCATAGGAATAGTAGGTCTAAAAATTGGTGGAGATTTAGCAGTAAATAACGCTGTAAAAGTTGCTCAATATTTCAACTTAAGTGAAAAGATAATAAGTCTAACAATATTAGCAATTGGAACAAGTCTTCCTGAACTTGTAACAAGCGTAACAGCTGCAATAAAAGGAAATAGCGATATAGCAATTGGAAATATTATCGGTTCTAATATATTCAACATGTTACTTATTATCGGAGTATCATCATTTATAAAGCCAATTAGTTTTAATGTAAGCTATAATATGGATTTATCAATCCTAGTAATATCAACATTGATATTAGCATTATTTCCAATTATTCCACCCAAAAATAAGATGAGTAGAATGAATGGATTAGTTTATGTAATTTTATATGCAGCATATTTAGGAATATTATTTTTAACATAAAAAAGAAAGCCAAAACAGCTTTTTTTAAAAATTTTTTATGATAAAATAAAATTGCTAAAACAAGTAAGAAAAGAAGGTAATAAAGATGAAATTAAATATAGTAATGGTAGAACCAGAAATACCACAAAACACAGGAAATATAGCAAGAACATGTGCAATAACAGGAGCTAAATTACACTTAGTACACCCACTAGGATTCAAAATAGATGAAAAATCAGTAAAAAGAGCAGGACTAGACTACTGGGACAAACTAGATATAGAAGAACATAAATCTCTAGAGGACTTTTTAAATAAATATAAACCAGAAGAGAATAATATGTTTTTTGCAACAACAAAAGGAGCAACAAAGTATACAGATATAGATTACTCAAAAATGGATGAAGTATTTGTTTTATATGGAAAAGAAACAAAAGGTTTACCAGAACCTTTGTTGGAAAAATACTTAGATGAAAAAACAATAAGAATACCAATGCTTCCAACTCTTAGATCATTGAATTTATCAAACTCAGTTGCAATAATTACATATGAAATTTTAAGACAACATAATTTTGAGGATTTACAAGAAACAAGTACATATTTTAAGAAGTAAAATTTTAGGAGCAAATCATGGAAAAAATATACAAAGAACCAAACAAATCAGAAACAGAAACAACAATAAATGTGTTATATAGTGAAAATATGTTATCAATATACACAAACAAAGTAAATTTACAAAAACAACTCAACAAGCTATTAGGAGCTCCTACAAAAGAAGACAAAATCAAAAGAAGTATTGCAGGAAGTAGATGGAATATTTCATTAGATGATAAAACAAAAATACAAAAAATAATTTTAAAAGCCAATATATATGAGTTATAGTTTTATAAAATAATATTAAAAATATAAATAGTAAAAAATTATCGAATAATTGTAAAATAAAATGGAAAAATAAAATTATTAAAGATAGAAAAGGAAGATAAACTATGGACAAAAAAATAATTGCATTAGATTTAGATGGAACATTATTAAATAGTGATGGAATTGTAACTGATGTAACAAAAAAACATTTGAAAAAATTAAAAGAAGAGGGACATATAATTACAATAGCAACTGGAAGAATTTTAAACAGAGCACTTGTTGGAACAGATGGCGCAGAATTTGCAAACTATATTGTTTGTGACGCAGGTGCGGCAGTTTTTAAAAATGAAGGAAAAGATAAAGAATGGAAAGAAGTATATGCAAATCCATTAACAAAAGATATTGTTCAAAGCATTGCTTCATATTATGATAAAAACAAATTTATTACTATAAACATATGCGATAGAAACAAAATACATCATTATGACAAAACTATTGGTATAGCTGAATTCCTAGAAAATATATCTGAAATAATACATGTATCAGTATCATTTATAAATAATGAATTTGTAACCGAATATTTTAAAATTTTTAAAGAAAAATTTCCAATGCTAAAAGTGGAAATAATGCAAGATAGCTTTGGAGATGTTAGATGGTTAGAAATAGCACAAAAAGGTGTTGAAAAACATAAAGGAATAGCAGAAATCGCCAAATTAGAAGGAATTTCTAACGAAAATATTATTGCATTTGGTGATGGATTAAATGATGTCGAAATGTTAAAAAAATGTGGCATTGGAGTTGCTATGAAAAATGCTTTGCCAGAAGTAAAAGAACAAGCAAATTATATTACATCAAGAACTAATAATGAAAATGGAGTAGTAGAGTTTTTAAAAGAATATTTAGTTGAAATATAAAAGGAGAAAAACAATGGATGAAAAATACGGATTTTTTAAAGCACTAAAAGACTTATTTAAATATTCAAAAGAGAATAAAAACAAATATATAATAGGAACAATATTTATGATAATATTTGTAATTACATCAATGATTTATACAACAATGAACTCAAAGTTAATAGCAAATATAATGAGTTTAAACCTTGATAAGGCAATAAAATTAGTTATTATATGTGCACTTTTAAGAATATTTTCAATAACATTTTGCCACAATCAATACAGAAGAATTGTAATAAAAACAGGAGAAGAGATATCAGCAACAATTCAAAAAAAGATATATGGAAAATTACTTAATTTATCAATGGCATCATTTGAAAACATGAAATCTGGAACAATATTTACCACAATAAAAGCAGCAGATAGTGGAATGATGGCTACAATAAGTCAATTACTACAGGAAAGTGCATATATAGCAACATCTGTAGCAATGCTATTTGTAATATATTTCATAGATTGGAAGATAGGATTAGGAGTAACAGCCATCTCAACAATAAGCCTTCTATTATTCAAAATTCAATTAAACAAATCAAAGAAATATCTAAAAGACGAATTTGAGTATACAGATAACTATTCAACTTTAGTAAATGAAACAAACAGAGGATTTAAGGAAATAAAAGCATTAGACTTAAAAGAAAAATGTTTTAACATTTTTGAAAAAGACATTGAAAACTTAAAAAATACAAGAACAACAAGGAGACTATTAGGAAAAAATGTAAATACATCAAAATGGACAATAAGAATTATAGGAGATGCAATAATTTTATTATATATAATAGAACAATTGAAAATTTCAGTAATGAACATAGAAACAGCAATGCTAGTAATTACATATATGACAAACATAGTAGATGATGTTTTTCACAGAATAATTGAGCATGACTTTGGAATTTCAGAATTTACAGCAAATATGAGAAGAATAAGCTCTTTATTAGAGGATAACGAATTAGAAAAAGAAAAATTTGGAACCAAAGAATATAATAATATAAAAGGAAACATCGAATTTAAAAATATTACATTTGCATATTCTAATGATGTAATATTAAAGGACATATCTTTTGAAATTAAAGCTCAAAAGAAAAATGCATTAGTTGGAATGAGTGGAAGTGGAAAAACCACAATATTTAAATTACTATTAAAACAATATGACAATTATAATGGGCAAATATTAATTGATGGACATAACATTAAAGATTTTTCAGAAAAAAGTATAAGAAATGCAATTTCAGTAGTCAATCAAGAGCCAATGTTATTTAATATGAGCATAAAAGAAAATTTATTAATGGTAAAACCAGATGCAACAGAAGAACAATTACAACAAGCATGCAAGCTTGCAAGTATTCATGAGTTTATTGAAACTTTACCACATAAATATGATGAAATATTATTAGAAAATAACAACAATATTTCAGTAGGACAAAAGCAAAGGATTGCAATAGCATGAGCAATATTAAAAGATACACCTATCATTTTATTTGATGAAGTCACAAGTGCATTAGATAAGGAAAGTAAAAAGAACATTGAAGAAACAATAAATAAAATTTCAAAAACTAAAACTGTTATTGTTATTGCACATACATTAGATAGTATTGAAAATTTTGACAATATAGTTTGCTTAAAAGATGGTGTTATTGTTGAAGAGGGTAGTCATAATGATTTAATAAATGAAAAAGGAATGTACTACAATTTGATTAATATATAAATTTATATTATAAAAATATCAAAAAAAGAAAGGAATAAGAAAATGAGAGATACACGAATAGAAAAATTAGCACACAATTTATTAACATACTCAATAGACCTAAAAGAAAATGATAACATATTAATAGAAGTATTAGGAGAAGAAGGAATGCCACTTGCCAAAGAATTAATGAGACAAGCAGAACAAATGAAAGCAAGACCATACTTTAATATAGTAAATTATGAATTATTAAGAATAATGTTAGAAAATGCTACAGAAGAACAAATAAAACTATATGGAAAACATGATGGAGCAAGAATGAAAGATATGGATGCATATATTGGAATAAGAGCAACACCAAACACATCAGAACTATCAAACATAGACAGTAAAAAAATGGAACTATATAACCAATATTATATGTTACCAGTACACTTTGAAGAAAGAGTAAAAAGAACGAAATGGTGTATATTAAGATATCCAAATAATTCAATGGCACAAATGAGCAAAATGAGTTTAGAAGAATTTGAAGACTTTTATTTTAACGTATGTAACTTGGACTATTCAAAAATGTCAAAAGCAATGGACAATTTAAAAGAATTAATGAATAAGACTGACAAAGTACATATTATTGGACCCGGCACAGATTTAACATTTAGTATAAAAGGAATACCAGCAGAAAAGTATATGGGAACATTTAATATACCAGATGGAGAAGTAGCTTCCGCTCCTGTAAAAGAAAGTGTAAACGGCTTTATTACATACAATACAGAAACAACATATAATGGATATACATTTAACAATATAAAATTTGAATTTAAAGATGGAAAGATAATAAAAGCAACATCAAATAACACAGAAATGATAAACAAAATATTAGATACAGACGAAGGAGCACGCTATATAGGAGAATTTGCATTTGGGTTAAATCCTTATGTAGAAAGACCAATTGGAGATACGCTATTTGATGAAAAAATAAAAGGAAGTTTCCATTTTACACCAGGAGAAGCACTAGAAGAAAGTGACAATGGAAATAGGTCAAGTATACATTGGGATATAGTAAATATTCAAAGAAAAGAATATGGCGGAGGAGAAATCTACTTCGATGATGTTCTTATTAGAAAAGATGGAATATTTGTATTACCAGAATTACTATCACTAAATCCAGAAAACTTAATATAATACAAGGAGAAAACAAATGATATACGAATTTGAAGTACCAGGAAAAGTAATAGGAAAAGGAAGACCAAGGCTAAACTCATATACAGGAGTAGTCTACACACCAACAAAAACAAAAGACTACGAATCGCTGGTAGAACAATATTTTCTATTAAAATATCCAAGATTTAAAACATTAGAAGGAAGAATAAAAGTAAGTATAATAGCATATTTTTCAATACCAAAGGCAACGAAAAAATCAGATATAAATGAGATGTTAGAAAACAATATAAGTCCAACAAAAAAACCAGATATAGACAACATTGTAAAAGCAGTTTTGGACAGCATGAACAAATTTGCATTTAAAGATGATAATCAAATTACAAAATTAGAAGTAGAGAAAAAATATGCATTAGAAGATAAAATTTATATAAAAATAGAAGAATATTAATTATGAACCAAAAGAACCACTTTAAAATCATTTATTATTGTGGTTCTTTTATGTTGAAAAAAAGGTTCCTGCAACCAGGGTTTGTTAAAGCATTTATATTAGAATTTGTTAGCGTATGAAGGAAAACCGAGAAAATACGAAAACTATTTTCTAAGACATCTCAAACAGTATTATTGAATTGTAACAAAAAGGAGGCAATATGAAAGAAATAGTTTACAATAGAGAAAAAGTAATTGAATATGCAAAAAAATGGGCATATAACAGAAATTCACAATATTACGATTTTGACAATGTAGGAGGAGACTGCACAAGCTTTGCATCACAATGCATATATGCAGGAGCAAAAATAATGAACTACTCAAAACAAAATGGATGGTACTATATTAGTGGAAATAATAAGTCACCATCATGGAGTGGAGTCGAATTTTTATACAACTTTTTAACTCAAAATAAATCAGTAGGGCCATATGGATATCAGGTAGAACAAAATAAAATAGAATTAGGAGATATAGCTCAACTCTCATTTGACGGAAATAAATTTTCTCATAGCTTAGTTATAGTAAAAATTCAAGATAAAACAGATTTAAATCAAATTTTCATTAGTTCACATACATTTGATTCATTTAACAAAAGAATTTCCGAATACAATTTCGAAAAAATAAGATTTATACATATAGATAAAGTAAGAAAATACTAAAGCACAAACAAAACAACATAAAAGACAAACAGCCTGTATAAACATTTAATGAAAGGAGATGTTTTATGAAAATTATTAGTATTAAAAAGAAAACAATATTTAAAGCTAGTAGTGTAATATTGTTTGTTATGGTAATATGTATTTTTACAAAATCATTTGGAATGCAACACTATTATAAAGTCGATTTTTCAACTGGATTAGTCACAGCAACAACACTAAATGTAAGAAGTGGACCAGGAATAAATTATAATATAGTAACAACTGTTAAGAAAAACGAATACATAAGAGTATTTGCAGGTGTAGGAGACTGGTATATTGTTCAAGTTGAAGGTGATTATGTAGGTGCAGTCAGCAAAAAATATGTAAAAGCAATTTATCCAAATTCAAATAGTGGAACAAACTCAGGAAGCAATAGTTCTAGTTCCGGAAATACATCAAATACAAGTACATTGAGCAGTGATGAAAAGGAGGTATTTGATCTAATTAATAAGCAAAGGATTAATAACGGTTTATCGGCTCTAAAAATAGATATAGAAGTGCAAAACGTTGCAAGAGTTAAAGCAAAAGACATGGTAGACAATAATTATTTTTCACATAATTCACCAACTTATGGCTCACCATTTGATATGCTAAAAAGTTTTAAAGTATCATATAAAACTGCAGGAGAAAATATTGCCGGAAATTCAAGTAATAGTGCAGCAGTTACTGCATGGATGAATTCATCAGGACACAAAGCAAATATTTTAAACAGTTCATTTAATTACACAGGAATAGGAGTAGTTAAAAGCTCAAAATATGGAAAAGTCTATGTTCAAATGTTTATAGGAAAATAAAAGCAAATATCACAAAACATCATATAATATAATAGGTGATGTTTATGAAAAATATATTAAAAAGTCTATATGAAGACGCCAAAAATATAAAAGAAAAAGATCCAGCATGTAGAAACGTTTTAGAAGCAATTATATTATATCCAGGATTTCATGCAATATTTTTTCATAGGATAGCACACTTTTTATATAGAAAAAAGTTATACTTTATAGCAAGACTAATATCTCAAATTTCAAGGCATATCACAGGAATAGAAATACATCCAGGAGCGAAAATAGGAAAAAGGCTATTAATAGATCATGGAATGGGAGTTGTAATAGGAGAAACAACAACAATAGGAAATGACTGTACAATATATCACAACAGTACACTAGGAGGAACTGGAAAAGACAAATACAAAAGACACCCAGATATAGGAAATAATGTTATGGTAGGTTCAGGAGCTAAAGTATTAGGACCAATAAAAATAGGGAACAATGTAAAAATAGGAGCAAACAGTGTTGTTTTAAAAAATATACCAGATAATGTAACAGTAGTACGGAGTACCACGGATATATAGTAAATAAAGTATAAAAACACTTGTGTTTTTTTCATAAAGGTGATAAAATGTAAAAAAATTTGAGATATTCGGGGGTACCAAAAAATGTATGAGAGAAGCGCAATAGTACTTGAAAAAAACTTTAACACAATATTAGGTTTTGACCAAAAGACAAACTTAAAAACAATTTATAAAGATTTCAAAGAATTAACCGAAGAAATAGAAGATTATCAACAAATACTTGAAGAAGAAGACAAAATAATAAATGAATTTGACAAAGTAGCAAATGAAATAAGAAAAATACAACAAGAACAAAAAAAGCTATATAAATCAAATATAAAACTAGAAGAAGATAGAAATCAATTATTTGATAATTTGGATGAAGATCCAGAAATAATATCAAAAAAGCTAAAAAAAATAGAAGAAAATGTAGCAGAAAACAATAAAAAATTAGAAGAACTAAGAGATAATTATGTAACTTCATTAACAAATTTTGCTCAAAAGCAAGAAGAAAGAAATTCATGTTCAAGAAACAGAAGAGCTGAGGAAAAAAAGCATCTTCAAATAATAGAAAAAACAACAAACAATCTAAATGATATTGATAAAAGCATTATAAAAGACTTAAAAGACCTTATAAATTCAGATTGTGAAAATGAAAAACAGGAAATAATAGAAATCATGATAAATAATGGTAAAGACGAAAGAGTACCATTTAATAAAGACGTTATTCAAAATGCTGTAGAAACAAGATCAGATATTGCCAAAAAAGAAGCCGAATGTTATATAAATGCATATGAAAAAACAAGAAGACTTATTGCTGAAATAAATAATGATGATGTAAAACTAGATAAATACACAAAAACATTACGTGACATTAGCGTAAAAATGGCATTCTTAAAAGCTAAGAAAATGTATATTGTAAGTTTTCTAGACAATGAAAGAATGTCTGCAATAAATGGATTAAAAGCACATAAACAATTAATGGAAGAATCTTGTAATGAATTCAAAACAGACATGGAACAATTTGGAAACTTATACAGTTTAATCTTACGTGAAATTGCTGGAAGATCTAGTAAAAAAGCATATAAAGAATTATATAATAAAGAATATCTAAAAAATATAGAAGAAAAAGAAAAGAACTTTGAACAAGAAATAAATAATATAAAACTTCGTGCAGGAGCAATCATTAACTCAAATTATTGGAGAATAGATGAAATTAAAAATATATATAATGTTTTTCAAAATGAAGTAAGTGAAAAATTTGGAAAAGATTTATCTGAATTCAAACTAGAAGAAAATAACGAAGACGAAATTGTTGCAGATAAAAAGCCAGAAATAGAAGACGATATTTTTAAAACAGAAATTCCAGATGATGATGTTGAATATATTGAAGAATATGAATATGACGATGACTATGAAGATTACGAGGATAACGAAGAAGACTTCATTGAAGTAAATGATGATGAAAATATAGAAAATGAAGATGAAAGTGAATATGACGAAGACGAAGAAAATTTTGACTATGACGATGATTATGAAGATGTAGAATATGAAGATGAGGACAACGAAGACTTTGAAGATAGCGATGATTATTACGATGAAGAAGAATTTGAGGATGAATATAACGACTTTGACGATGATGAATATCAAGAAGACGATGAGGACGAATCTGAAGACGATGAAGAAGATGAAGACGATTATGAAGAAACAGACAATTTAAATAAAAAAATAAAAAATACAAATGTAGAACCCAAAAAACATGGAAAACATGAAAAAGAAGAGAAAAAAGGAAAAGGTCTATTTAATAAATTTTTTAAATAAACCTTAGAGAATTATACAAAAGGAAGGTTAATAATGTATTTAATAGTTGGACTTGGAAATCCAGAAAATGAATATGCACATACAAGGCATAACATGGGATTTGATGCAATAAATGAAATAGCTAAAAAAAACAATATAAATATTACAAAAACAAAATTCAAAGCACTATATGAAACAGGAATAATTCAAAATCAAAAAGTAATACTATTAAAGCCACAAACATACATGAATGCAAGTGGAGAATCAATAAAAGAAGTATACAATTTTTACAATATAAAGCCAGAGGAATTAATAGTAATTTATGATGATATAGATATAGCAAAAGGAAAAATAAAATTAAGAAAAAAAGGTGGTCCAGGTTCTCACAATGGGATGAAATCAGTTATACAAGAATTAGGAATAACTGATTTCACTAGAATAAGAGTTGGAATAGGACAACCTGAATTTAAAAGTGACATGATAAACTATGTTATTGGAAAAGTACCAGAAGAAGAACAAAAAATTTTACAAGAAGGTACACAAAAAGCGGCAGAAGCAGTAGAGGAAATACTAAAAAATGGTATAGATATTGCAATGAACAAATTTAATTAGAGAGGAAAACTAACATGCTAGAAATATTAATAAGCAGAGACAATAAAGAAAGAAAAATAGCTCTATTAGAAAATGGAAAATTAATAGAATACTATGTAGATGAAGAAGAATCAATCAGAAAAGAAGGAAATATATATATAGGAATTGTCAAAGACATAGTTAAAGGAATGCAATCAGCATTTGTAGACATAGGAACAGAAAAAAATAGTTTTATTCATCTAAAAGATATCCTAGATAAAATAGATGAAAGCAAAGAAAATATAAATCCTAAAATAGATATAAGTGATATTATAAAAACAGGTCAAAAACTATTAGTACAAGTAAAAAAAGATAGTAATCTTCAAAAAGGTGCAAGAGTTTCAACACATATAAATCTACCAAGTAAATATATAGCGTTAATGCCAAATACAGACATAGTAACAATATCACAAAAAATAACTGATTCAAAAGAAAAAGAAAGACTAGTGAAATTAGTAAAAGAAAATCTAAGCAAAGGTAATGGAGCAATAATAAGAACTTCAGCAATAGGAAAAGAACAAGAAATAATAGAGGATATAAAAAATATAGAAGCTAAATGGGAAAAAATTGAAATATCATTTAAAAATGACAAAGGAAACAAGCCAAATTTAATTGCAAAATCAGAAAATATAGTAGAAAAGATGTTAATAGATTTACCAGAAAATTCAATCCAAAAAATAACTATAAATAATAAAAAAGATTATGAAAAAATGCTAGAATTTAAAGAAAAGAAAAGTTATTTAAAAAGTGCAACAATAGAATTAATAGAGGACCAAGACATATTAGATAAATACGACATAGAAAAAGAAATATCTAAATTAGAAAATAGAAAAATATGGTTAAAATGTGGTGGATTTATAACAATAGACAGAACTGAAGCTTTAACAGCAATAGATGTAAATACTGGAAAATATACAGGAACAAAGAATGTAGAACAAACAATTTATAAAGTAAATGAAGAAGCAACAATAGAAATAGCAAAACAACTTAGATTAAGAGACATTGGTGGAATAATTATAATTGACTATATTGATATGAAAGATGAAAAAAATAAAGAAAGAATTGGAACTTTATTAAAAGAAAAATTAAAAAAAGATAGAACAAAAACACAAGTAGAGGGATTTACAAAACTAGACTTAATGGAAATGACAAGAAAACATATTTGTAGCCATAAAGAATAAAGTACATATAGATTTAGCAAACAAATAAAGCATTGGGAAGGAGCAAAAAATGAACGTAGGATTTATATCATTAGGATGTAGCAAAAATTTAATAGATACAGAAGTAGCAATAGGATTATTTAAAGACAATAATTATAAAATAGTAAACAACCCTGAAGAAGCAGATATATTAGTAATAAACACATGTGGATTTATAGAATCAGCAAAAGAAGAAGCTATAAATACTATTTTAGAAATGGCAGAATATAAAAAAAGAAGATGTAAATATTTAATAGCAATGGGATGTTTAGTACAAAGATATTATGATGATTTAATTAAAGCATTACCAGAAGTTGATTTATTTATAAAAATAGATGAATACAATCAATTATGGAACAAAATAGAAGATTTAATAAAAAGAGAGATAGTTGAAAAATCAAAAGTAAAAACAAGCACAAAAATATCTGAAATAAAGCCACTTCCAATGCCAACATATAATGAATTTATGGAAAGAGTTGTAACAACTGGTGAAAACTATGCGTACCTTAAAATAGGTGAAGGATGTAGTAACAAATGTACATATTGCGCAATTCCATACATAAGAGGTCCATTTGTAAGCAGAAAAATGGAAGAAATATTAGATGAAGCAGAAATGCTAGCTAGAAAAGGAATAAAAGAATTAATTGTAATAGCACAAGATACAACAAAATATGGTGTAGACATATATGGAGAGAGCAAACTTGCAGAATTACTAGAAAAACTAAGCAAAATAAAAGGAATAGAATGGATTAGATTCTTATATTCTTATCCAGAAGGAATAACAGACAAATTAATAGAAATAGTTGCAAATAATGATAAAATTGCAAAATATTTTGACATCCCAATCCAACATATTTCAGACCCAGTATTAAAGAAAATGAACAGAAAAACAAGCAAGGAAAACATAATAAAAATATTAGAAAAAATAAGAAATAAAATCCCAAATGTTACATTAAGAACAAGTTTAATAGTTGGATTCCCAGGCGAAACAAAAGAAAATTTTGAAGAACTTTTGGAATTTGTAAAAGATACTAAATTTGATAAATTAGGAACATTTATGTATTCAAAAGAAGAGGGAACACCAGCAGCAAAATTACCAAATCAAATACATGGAAACACTAAAAAAGCAAGATATAATAAAATAATGGAAGCACAACAAGAAATATCAAAACAAATATTAGAAGAAAAAATTGGTAAAACATATAAAATTTTAGTTGAAGACATATCTTTTGATAAAAAATATTTAATTGGTAGAACAATGCAAGATGTCCCAGAAGAAGATGGACTAGTATATATTAAAAAAGATAAGAATTTAAATGAAAACAAAGTTTTAAATAACTTTGTAAATTGCAAGATTATAGATGTAAGCAATTATGATTTAATAGGTGAAATACAGTAATAGAAAAATCAGATACAGTTTTAAACTATATCTGATTTTTAGCATGTTGTCTCATTCTTCTTTCCGCATCTTTTTTTGCTATATCTTCACGCTTATCATAAAGTTTTTTACCTTTTCCTACGCCTAATTCAATTTTAACCAAACTACCTTTAAAATACATATTTAAAGGAACAAGGCTATAACCTTTTTGTTTAGTCATAACAATTAATTTATTAATTTCTCGTCTATTTAGCAATAGCTTTCTATCACGTAAAGGATCTTTATTAAAAATATTACCATGTTCATAAGGACTAATATGTAAGTCAACTATATATACTTCATTATTTTTAATAATAGCATAACTATCTTTTAAATTTGCTTTTCCATTTCTTATAGATTTAATTTCAGTACCAGAAAGTACAATACCTGCTTCTAATTTGTTTTCTATATTATAATTATGAAAAGCAGTAGGATTCTTTGCAATTAATTTATCATTAGACATCATGTGTACCTCAATTCTATATAATAATTTATTTATCACAATTTTAAAATCAAATCTAACAATACAAATGTGTACTTGATTTATATAACAAGAGTATAACACGAATAAAGAAAAACTGCAAATAAATCCTACTAAATATTATTCATCATCATCATTATTGTTATTACCTTTACGTCCAGTATTAGTAAATTGCATTGAATAATACCAAACAACAGCAATTATGGCAATAGCAGCAATGCCCATAATAAGCCAAGTCCAAGCATTTTGAGACATGCCCATTACAGTAGCATTGGTTCTTGTAGCAGTATAACCTGTATTAGAATTATTTCTTGTCATAGTATTTTCAGTTTTACTAGTCATATTTTTAGAAGTATTAGAAATATCTCTAGCTCCATTTTCAACAGTATCTTCTACACCACCAATGAAATTTCTTACATCATTAGTTGCAGTTCCAAAAGTTGTTTTACCATCATTAGCAAGACAAATTGAAAAAGAAAATACAGTAAATAAAGTAATAGCTAAAGAAACAAAAAATTTCTTGTTCATGTAAATTTCCTCCTTTAAAATTTTAAAAGTATAATTTGATTTTTTAAATCTATTAATATTATCTTAAAATTTGGACAAAATATACATGCAAAAAATTACTAAAAAAGTTGTCAAAAGGTTGTTTTAACCTAATGGCAACTTTTGGAAATTAATTTTTTAATTTAATTAATATTGCAATAGCTAATAAAATTAATAAAATACCTATAACAATTAAAAAGATATTTAAAATATTAGTAAGTCCTAATCCTGATTCAGTAGAACCAGTTGTTTTCACAGTAGCAGAAGGAGTAGTAATTGTAGAACTATTACTAGTTGAAGAACTTGAAGTTGAACTTCTACTTGAATTTGTTGTTGTATAAGAATTTTCTTCTTCATCATCCTCATCATCACTACTTAATGTAGAGTTTGATGAAGAAGTATTTTCTGTTAAATTTAAATCTACAGCTTTTACTTGGTTAAAACTAATTAGTGCTATTGTAATAATTACTAAAAGTATAGCTAATTTTTTTACTATTTTTGTCATAAAAATCCCTCCTAAAAATTTTCATTTGTTATGTACATAAACAATAATAGCACAAAAAATATAAACAGTCCATAATTTTTAACAATTTTTTTCTTAATCTTAAAACTGACCGTTCAGAATAATAGAGAAAAAGAAAAAAATGGTATAAAATTTTAAAAAATAAAAAAGGAAAGAAAAATGAAAATAGAAAAATTTAAACAAATAACATCAACTCATACATATCTAAAAGAAAATAATAGCCAATATACAGAAAACACAGTAATACTAGCAGAAGAACAAACAGGAGGAATTGGTACAAAAGGCAGAAGTTGGCACACAGGTTCAAATAAAAATATAGCAATGAGTATATTATATAAGCCACAAAAGGATGTAAAAAATCTAGAAGGACTAACAATAAAAATTGCAGAAATATTAAAACAAACTATGCAAGAAAATTACAATATAAAATTAACAATAAAAGAACCAAATGACCTGATGCTAAATAAAAAGAAAATTTGTGGTATATTAACAGAAAGTAACACAATAGGAAATAAAATAAATTATGTAATAATAAGTATAGGATTTAATGTAAATGAAAAAGAATTTCCAAAAGAACTAGAAAATATAGCAACATCATTATATAAAGAAACTGGAAAGGAATTTGACAAAGAAAAAATTATAAAAATTCTTATAAAATCTTTAGAAAATATAATATAGAGGTGAAAATGAAAAGTATAAAAATTATAGCAACAGGAAAGCATTTGCCAAAAACAAAAATAGATAATTATTATCTTGCAAAAAAATTATGTACGACGCAAGATTATATATATAAAAGAACAGGAATTCAAACAAGGTATTACTCAAAAGGAAACAATATAGAAGAACTAGCAATAAAAAGTGTAGAAAATTTAATAAACAAAAACTCAAAAATAAATATAAAAAATATAGATATGATTATAGTTGCAACAACATCTACAAACATGTTAATGCCAGGAATTTCATATAAAATTCAAGCACATTTTAACATAAATGATTGTATATGTTTAGATATTTTAGCTGGATGTGCTGGTTTTGTAAATGCATTAGACATAGCACAAAGCTATATAGCAACAAATAAAGCAAAAATGGCATTAATAGTAGGAACAGAGATATTATCAAATTTTATAGATGATAAAGACCTATCTACATCAATTTTATTATCAGATGGAGCAGGTTCAATTATAATATCAGGAACAAATGAGGAAAAATATTATAGTAGCAATATAAAAAGTCATGGACAACAAGGCAAAATACTTACAAATAATATGAATGAAAAATTACATATGGATGGTAAAGAAGTATATAAATATGCAGTAACAGAAACTGTAAAAAATATAAATGAATTGCTAAATAAAAGCCAAACAAACATTGATGAGGTTAAATATATAATACCACACCAATCAAATATAAAAATAATAAAATCAATTTCAAATAAATTAAAAATAGATATAAAAAAAATATATACAAATATAGAAAACACAGGAAACACATTTTGTGCAAGTATACCAATAGCCATTGACGAAATGTATGAAAAGAATTTACTCCAAAACGGAGACAAAGTAATAATTTTAGGATATGGCGGAGGATTGAACACAGGAAGTATTTTAATGGAGGTTTAACATATGAAAATAGCATTTTTATTTCCAGGGCAAGGAAGTCAAAAAGTAGGAATGGGAAAAGATTTATATGAAAAATATGAAGAGGCAAAAAATATATATCAAAAAGCATCTAAAATTACAGGAATAGATATTGCAACATTATGCTTTAATGGCATTAGAAAAGATTACTTGGGAGATAAATATAAAAGTATAGAAGAAACAGGAGACGATTTAAATAAAACAGAAAATACTCAAATTGCAATAGCTACAATGAGTTTGGCAATATTATCAATTTTAATCAAAAATAAAATAAAGGCAGATATATCTGTAGGTCTAAGTTTAGGGGAATATTCAGCCCTTATATATAGCGAAAAATTAAAATTTGAAGATGGAATACAATTATTAAAACAAAGAGGGTATTTAATGCAACATAAATTACCAGAAGGTGAATATTCAATGCTTGCAATAATTGGTTTAGAATCTACAAAAATAGAAAATATGTGTAACGAATTAAGTAGTAAAGGAATGTTCATAGTTCCAGCAAATTATAATTATTCAAATCAAACTGTAGTTTCCGGAGACAAAAAAGCAATAGAATTTGCAAGTGAAATTTTTAAACAAAATGGTGCTAAAAAGGTAGTCACATTAAAAACAAGTGGCCCATTCCACACAAAGGCATTAGAAAATGCCAAAAATGAATACATAAAAGTTTTAGAAAGAATTCAATTTGAAAAAGGAACAACAAAAGTTATCAAAAACATAGATGGAACATTTTATAATGAATCAGATAACATGGTAGAAATATTATCAAAGCACATTGTTAGTCCGGTTAGATTTGATAAAGCTATTAAATTAATGGAAGAAGAAAAAGTAGATACATTTGTAGAAATAGGACCTGGAAAAACATTAACAGGCTTTATAAAAAAAGAACTGAATAACATCAATACAATTAACATTTATGATGTAGAATCTTTAGAAAATGCAATCAAAATTTTAAAAGAAGGAGAAAAATAAAATGGAAGATAAAAAAGTTGCACTAATAACAGGTGGTACCAGAGGTATAGGAAAAGCAATTGCAATAAAATTTGCACAAAATGAATACGACTTAGTTTTAAATTATGTATCAGATAGAACAAATTTAGAAGAATTAAAGCAGGAATTTAAAAAATATAATATTGAAGTACTATTCATAAAAACAGATGTTTCTAAAATTGAAGAATGCGAAAATATGGCAAAATTAGCCATAGAAAAATTTAACAAAATAGATGTATTAGTAAATAATGCCGGAATAACAAAGGACAGTTTATTATTAAGGATGACACCAGAAGATTTTGAAAAAGTAATAAATATCAATTTAAAAGGTACATTTAATGTTACAAAAAGCATTGTACCATATATGATGAAAAAAAGGACAGGAAAAATTGTAAATATAAGTTCAGTAGTTGGTGTATCTGGGAATGCAGGTCAATGTAATTATGCAGCTTCTAAAGCTGGAATAATTGGATTTACAAAAAGTATTGCAAAAGAATTAGCAAGTAGAAATATATTAGCAAATTGTGTTGCTCCAGGTTTTATTGATACAGATATGACATCTGTTTTAAATGATAGTGTAAAAGAAAATATAAATGCTCAAATACCTTTAAAAAGAATGGGAAGTAGTAAAGAAATTGCAAATTCAGTTTATTTTTTAGCAGGTGAAGAAAATACATATATAACAGGTCAAGTTTTAAATGTTGATGGTGGGATGTTGATGTAATAAAAAAAGGGGAAGCTTATGGCTTCCCTGAATAGAGATATTATCTCTCTAATTGGAACGTAATTATAAACGTGGTATACGCCTTTTCTACGGTGACACCGTCATGTAACTCTAACACAGTGTTTAACTGCGTAACAAAACCTTGAATTTTTGGTTCGTAATCCAAAATACTAATCAGTAAATCTTTTATTTGTTCCTTAGTATCAAACCCCTGTGTTTTTTGTACTGAGATAGTTGCCAATGTCGTTCCTGTAACATGACAAACAGCCAGCTGAGCTCTTACTGAAGCCTCTACTTTTTTCCGAGCTGTTTCGAGTGTGAATTCCTTTGTTGTTTTAATCATGTATAAATTCCTCCTAAATTTTTTATACATCAATTATAACACAAAAATAAACAAATTGCAAAGTTTTAATGATTTATAATACAAAGATAAAACATAAAAAATAAAGAAAGGAAAATAAAAAATGGAAAGAAAAGTTGTTGTAACAGGACTAGGAGTCATAACTCCTATAGGAAAAAATGTAGAAGAATTCTGGAAAGGAATAAAAGAAAACAAATGCGGAATAGCACCAATAACAGAATTTGATACAGAAAAATTTAAAGTAAAACTAGCAGGAGAAGTAAAAAACTACAATCCTGAAGAATACTTTGACAAAAGAAGTTGTAAAAGATTAGATAAATTCTCACAATTTGCAATAATAGCATCAAGAGAAGCAATAAAAGACAGTGGAATAACACCAGAAAATACAGATATGAATAGAGTTGGTGTAGTAATAAGTTCAGGAATAGGTGGACTATTTACAATAGAAAGAGAAAATGAACACTATATAGAAAAAGGACCGGACAGAGTATCTCCAATGTATATACCAATGAGCATATGTAACATGGCAGCTGGAAATGTAGCAATCGAATTAGGAACAAAAGGAGAATCTATATCTGTTGTAACAGCATGTGCAGGCGGAACACACTCAATAGGTGAAGCATATAGAATGATAAAAAATGGCTATGAGGATGCTATTTTAGCCGGAGGAACAGAAGCATCAATAACTCCTACAGGAATAGCAGGGTTTACAAACATAAAAGCATTAACGCAATCAACAGATGTAAATAGAGCAAGTATCCCATTTGACAAAGAAAGAAGCGGATTTGTAATGGGTGAAGGAGCTGGAATTATAGTATTAGAAGAATTAGAACACGCAAAAGCAAGAAACGCAAAAATATATGCAGAAATAGTGGGATATGGAGCAACGTCAGATGCATATCACATAACATCACCAGCACCAGACGGAGAAGGTGCAGCCAGAGCAATGAAAAGAGCTTTAGAGGAAAATAATATAAAACCAGAAGATATTACATACATAAACGCACACGGCACATCTACGCACCTAAATGACGCAGGAGAAACATCAGCAATAAAATTAGCATTTGGAGAAGCAAGCAAAAAAGTAATGGTAAGTTCAACAAAAGGAAATACCGGACATCTTTTAGGTGCAGCAGGAGGAGTAGAAGCAGTAGTTTGTATAAAAGCAATAGAAGACAGCTTTATTCCACCTACAATAAACTACAAAGTACCAGATGAAGAATGTGACTTAGATATTGTCCCAAATGAAGGTAGAAATATAGAAGTAAAATATGCAATGTCAAATTCATTAGGATTTGGAGGGCACAACAGTTCAATTATCTTTAAAAAAATAAGTGTCCAATAGGGACGGTTCTTTTTGGACATTAATAAAACATAAAAGATTATAAAGGAGTCTAAATTATGAATTATGAAGAAATTAAAAAATTAATAGATGATATGGGAAATGCTAAAATAGATGAATTAGAAATAGAATTTCCAGAAGGTATGAAAATAAGTATGAAAAAAAATACTGAAAAAGAAGTTGTTGTAGCAAACAATATGCAAGAACAAATGCAATCAGTACACATGTCTACATCTACACCTACAATACAAGTAAATACAGAAAATAACAATAATATATTAAAAGAGCAACCAAATTATGAGGAAAATTACAAAATAATAAAATCACCAATGGTTGGAACATTTTATTCAAGACCAGCACCAAATAAAGATTCATTTGTAAAAGTTGGAGATACTGTAAAAAAAGGTCAAGTTGTCTGCATAGTAGAAGCAATGAAATTAATGAATGAAATAGAATCAGAATTTGATGGAGAAATAGCAGAAATATGCATAAAAGATGGAGATGTAGTTGAATATGGTATGCCTCTATTTAAAATAAAATAAGTGAAGGGAAATCAAAAAATGTTAAATAAAGAAGAAATTAAAAAAATAATACCTCAAAGAGAGCCATTTTTAATGATAGATGAAGTAGAAGAATACATACCAGGTGAAAGCTGTACAGCATATAAAAATATATCAGAAGATGAATACTACTTTAAAGGACACTTCCCAGGCAATCCAATCATGCCAGGAGTATTAATGGTAGAAGCATTAGCACAAACAGGAGCAGTAGCAATACTATCATTAGAAGAAAACAAAAATAAAAATGCACTATTTGGAGGAATAAATAATTTAAAATTTAAAAAGCAAGTTGTGCCAGGAGATAGATTAAAATTAGAGGTAAAAATTATTAAGCAAAAAGGTCCTGTAGGTATTGGAGAAGCTATTGCGACAGTTAATGGTAAAGTTGCTGTAAAAGGTGAATTAACATTTGCAATTGTAGATAATCCTTAAATAAAAATCAAAATACTTGACATAGTTATACATATTAAATAAAAGAGGAGATTTGATGTGGTGAAAACTCAATCCCGAAAAATTATAGAAAGGAAGAAAAAATGCTAAAAAAAATATTGATAGCAAATCGAGGAGAAATTGCAGTAAGAATAATAAGAGCATGTAGAGAATTAGGAATAAGAACAGTAGCAGTATATTCAGAAATAGACAAAAATTCATTACACAAAGAACTTGCAGATGAAGCTGTATGTATAGGACCAGCACCATCTAACAAGAGTTATTTAAATGTAAAAGCAATAATTGAAGCAGCATGCTTAACAGGATGTGATGGAATACATCCTGGATATGGATTTTTGTCTGAAAATAGTAGTTTCGCTAAAATGTGTGATGAAATTGGTATAAAGTTTATTGGACCAACTTATAAAATGATTGAACTAATGGGAAATAAATCAAAAGCAAAAGAAACTATGAAAAAAGCAGGAGTTCCAGTTGTACCCGGTTCAGATGGCTTAGTTGATAATGTACTAGAAGCAATAAAAGTAGCATTACGCATAGGTTATCCTGTAATTTTAAAAGCATCAAGCGGAGGTGGAGGCAAAGGAATAAGAATTGCCTATAACGAAAAAGAACTTGTAAAATTCTATGATTTAGTAAGACAAGAAGCAAAAATTTCTTTTAATGATGATTCAATATACATAGAAAAATTTATAGAAAATCCTAGACATATAGAAGTTCAAGTAATAGCAGATGAACATGGAAATGTAATACATTTAGGAGAAAGAGATTGTACTGTACAAAGAAATAATCAAAAAATGCTAGAAGAAACACCATCAGGAGTAATAACAGATAAGTTAAGACAAAAAATGGGTAAAATTACAGTAAGTGCCTTAAAAGAAATAGGATATAGTAATGTTGGAACAATCGAATATTTATTAGATAAAAACAAAGATTTTTATTTTATGGAAATGAATACTAGAGTTCAAGTTGAACATCCAATAACAGAAACAATAACAGGTGTAGATATAATAAAAGAACAATTAAGAATTGCCTCAGGAGAAAAGCTGCAATATAAGCAAGATGACATTAAATTTACAGGACACAGTTTAGAAGCTAGAATAAATGCAGAAAATCCATATAAAAACTTCATGCCATGCCCAGGAGAAATAAAAGAATTACATATACCTGGCGGCAATGGTGTAAGAATAGATACAGCAATATATCCAGGATATAAAATTCCGCCTACATATGATTCTATGATTGCAAAAATTATTGTACATGGAAAAGATAGAAATGAATCAATTGCTAAAATGAAAAGTGCCTTAGGTGAATTTGTAATTGATGGAATTAGTACTAATATAGACTTTTTGTATAAGATTCTAGAAGATGAAAATTTTATTAGCAATAATTATGATACATCTTTTATTGCACAAAAATATTCCGACTTGCAAAAAGATAATTAAGATACTATATATGAAATCTAACAAAAAACATGTAAGGAGAAAACAATGGTAATAGATAAAATAAAAAAAATAAATCCAAAAGAACCAGACAAAAAAAATGAAAAAGCATCAGATATGTTAGTAGGCAAATGGGTAAAATGCAATAAATGTAAAGAAATTTTATATAAAGAAGACCTAAAAAATAATTATAGCATATGTCCTAATTGTGGACAATATTTTAGATTATCATCCAGAAGAAGAATAAAACAAATAATAGATGAAGGTACATTCGAAGAACTAGATCAAGACATGCAAACAAGTGATTTATTAAAATTTGATGGTTATAAAGAAAAGATACAAACATTACAAGAAAAGACTAAAATAAAAGAAGCAATACAAACAGGGACAGGAAATATAAATGGAATAAAAGTAGCAATAGGAGTCATGGATAGCAATTTTATGATGGGAAGTATGGGAAGTGTTGTTGGTGAAAAAATAACACGATTAGTAGAAAAAGCAATAGAAGAAAGATTACCTGTTATTGTATTTTGCGTATCAGGTGGAGCCAGAATGCAAGAAGGTATAATATCATTAATGCAAATGGCTAAAACATCAGCTGCAATTGCTAAATTAGATGAAGTAGGGTTATTATATATATCTGTATTAACAGACCCTACTACAGGTGGAGTAACTGCAAGTTTTGCAAGCCTAGGAGATATTATTTTAGCAGAACCAGGAGCTTTAATTGGTTTTGCAGGTCCAAGAGTTATAGAACAAACAATAAAACAAAAACTACCAGAAGGATTTCAAAGCTCAGAATTTTTATTAGAACATGGTTTTATTGATAAAATAGTTGAAAGAAAAGATATGAAAAATACTTTATATAATATTGTAAAATTACATTGATATAAGAAAAAGGGATAGCAATATGCAATCCCTTAACATACCAAATCGATTACTTTTCCTTCTCAGAAAAAACAACTATAGTAGAATTCCATCTTGGATGAAAAATTCTAAATTCATAACCTAATTGTGCTGCAACGCTTTCAACAATTTCCTTACTATAATTAGTAAGGAATAGCAACTCTCTATTTAAAATAGAGGTTGGCTTAAAATACAAAGCATAGCAAAAAAGGTATTTTAACAACTGTTGTTCTTTCTTCTTACGTTTACGCAACCGATGTGCATTGATAAAATCCTGTATTCTCCTCATAAAGACCTCCTTTACTGTAAATAATCAACGGATTTTATATAGTGCAAAAATATAATTAATTATATCATAAATTAATACATTAGTCAAAAAGGAGTGATAAGATTGAAATCAAATTTAATATCTGCATGGGATAGAGTTACAATAGCAAGAAAAGCAGAAAGGCCTAAATCACTAGATTATATAAATAAAATATTTACAAATTTCATAGAATTACATGGAGATAGAAACTTTGGAGATGATAAATCCACCATAGGTGGAATAGCTGAATTAGATGGAATACCAGTAACTATTATTGGAGAACAAAAAGGAAAGAACGCTAAAGAAAATATAGAAAGAAATTTTGGTATGCCTAATCCAGAAGGATATAGAAAAGCATTAAGGCTAATGAAACAAGCAGAAAAATTTAATAGACCTATAATAACTTTTATAGACACACCAGGTGCGTATCCTGGAATGGGAGCAGAAGAAAGAGGACAAGGCGAAGCAATTGCTAAAAATTTATTTGAAATGGCTAAGCTAAAGGTTCCAACTATATCAATTGTAATAGGTGAAGGTTCAAGTGGTGGAGCTTTAGCATTAGGTGTAACAGATGTTATAATAATGTTAGAAAATGCAGTGTACTCCATATTATCTCCAGAAGGATTTGCAAGTATTTTATATAAAGATTCAGGCAAAGCCTCAGAAGCGGCAGATAAAATGAAAATTACATCAAATGAATTGAAAAAATTAGGTATTATTGATAATATAATAGAAGAACCCAAAGGCGGTGCTCAAGAAGATTTTGATGCAGTTTGTAAAAACTTAAAAAACACAATATTAAAAGACATCAAAAAACTATTAAATAAACCACAAGAAGAATTAATCGAACAAAGATATGAAAAATATAGAAAAATCGGAGGTATTCAATAATGTTATTAAAAGGGAAAAAAATATTAATAATGGGAATAAGAAATAAGTGGAGTATAGCTTGGGGATCAGCAGTATCTGCATATGAACAAGGAGCTGAAATCATCTTTACATATAATTCAGAATCAAATAAACCTAAAATTGAAAAACTAATGGAAGAAATACCAGGCTCAAAAGCATATTCTTGTGACGCTTCAAGTAATGAATCTATAAAAAAATGTTTTGAAACAATTGTAAAAGAAAATGGTAAAATCGATGGCATACTACATGCAATTGCACATGCAAATACAGAAGATTTAAGAAATGAATTTATAAATACTTCAAGAGATGGTTTTGCTCATGCATGTGATGTTAGTAGTTATTCTTTAATTGCTATTTCAAAAATTGCCACAGATTTAGAATTGTTGAATAAAAACTCAAGTATTGTTACTTTAACATATTATGGTGCGGAAAAAGCAATTGATGGATATAATGTAATGGGTGTTGCAAAAGCTGCATTAGAATCAAGTGTTAGGTATTTAAGCAAAGATTTAGGTAGAAGTGGAACACGTATAAATGCAATTTCGGCTGGACCTATAAAAACTCTTTCTGCAAAAGGGATAAAAGATTTTGGAACTATTTTGGATGTTGTTGAAGAAAAATCACCATTACATACAAATGTTACTGCAAAAGAAGTAGGGGATTGTTGTACATTTTTATTTAGTAATATGTCTAAGGCAATTACAGGTGAAGTTATTCACGTAGATAATGGTTTTTCAGTTGTGGGAGTATAATAAATTTTATTATTTATATTATAGGAAGTTTGGAGAACGTTCCTATAATATAAAAAAATAGCTCTTTTAGAGCTATTAAAATTATCTACATTCGTTATTGCTGTTATTTTGTCTTTCTTCATTTTGATTTTGATTATTTTTGTTTTCATTGTTATTCTTTTTAGAATCTTTTTTTGATTTTGACATTAAAATGCACCTCCAATCGAATCTATAAATATTTTTAACAAAAATATAAAAAATATTCTAGTAAAAATTGTTTTTTTATAAAAAAAGATATATAATAAAAACGAAATATTATCTAAAAGAATAAAGAACTTAAAAAGAGGGAAAACATATTATAATAGAGAAAGAAGGAAATAAAATGAGTTTTGTAAATAAAAAATTAGAAGAATTTAATGAATACATACGTTTTAGAAAAGTAGCAGTAATTGGCTTAGGTGTAAGTAATTTGCCATTACTAGAATATTTATACGAAAAAAAAGCACAAGTAACAGTATTTGATGAAAGAACAATGGACGAAATACCATCAGAAACAATAAATAAAATAAATACATATGAATTTTCTTATTCTTTTGGCAAAAATTGTCTTGAAAAATTAAATGGATTTAATATTATATTTAGATCTCCAAGTTGCTTACCAACAAGAGCAGAACTACAAAAAGAAGCAGATAGAGGAGCAATTGTAACAACAGAAGTAGAAATGCTTATGGAAATTTGCCCATGCAAAATAGTTGGTGTAACAGGAAGTGATGGAAAAACAACTACAACAAGTTTAATAAATGCAATCTTAAAAAAGGCCGGATATAAAACATTTTTAGGTGGAAACATAGGAACACCTCTATTTACAAAATTACCGGAAATGGAACCAAATGATATAGTAGTTTTGGAATTAAGTAGTTTCCAATTAATGAATATGCATATTAGTCCAGACATAGCAGTTATTACTAATATAACACCAAATCACTTAAATATACACAAAGATTATCAAGAATATATAGATGCAAAAAAATGTATATTCAAAAATCAAAATGAAAAAGGAATATTAATTTTAAATTATGACAACGATATAACAAGAGAATGCGCAAAAGAAGCAAATGGTAATGTAGTATTTTTCAGTAGTAAAGTAAAATTAGACAATGGTTTTATAGTTGATGGAAACATTATCAAAGAATGTAATGATAAAGTAAGAAAACACATTTTAAACACAGATGAAGTTATATTAAGAGGAAATCATAACTTCCAAAATATAGCAACTGCTCTTGCAGCAACAAAAACATTGGTAGATACAGATATAGCAGTTCAAGCAATAAAAGAATTTAAACCTGTAGAACATAGAATAGAATTTGTAAAAGAAATAGATGGAGTAAAATGGTACAATGATTCTGCAAGTTCTTCTCCAACAAGAACAATCTCTGGAATAAATGCATTTAAAGAAAATATAATTTTAATTGCAGGTGGATATGATAAAAATCTAGAATATGAACCACTAGCAAAACCAGTAGTAGACAAAGTTTCAACACTTATACTAATAGGTCAAACAGCAGAAAAAATATATGATGTTGTAAAAAATGAATCAGAAAAAGAAAATAAAAAAATAAATATCTACATGTGTGATACACTAGAACAAACAATAGAAATTGCCAAAAAATCAGCAAAAAAAGGTGATGTAGTATTATTCTCACCAGCAAGTGCAAGTTTTGATATGTTTAAAAACTTTGCAGACAGAGGTCATAAATTTAAAGATTTGGTAAATAAAATTTAACAAAAAATAAACCTTCCTCATATGATAATACAAAGCTAATTTGAAATATAAATTAGTAAAAGAGGGAGGTTTAATATGTATAACGAAACATATGATGATTACATAAGAAGTATTTTGGGATATCCAGCAAGAAATCAATTTGAACAATATAATCAAGAAATGCCAGAATATCAAAGCTACCAAGAATATAGAAATCCTACATTTAATACTAACATTAATATATCAGGGAATAATGTTGAACTAGAAAACAGTTATCCAGAAATATACAAAATTGTATATCCAATGGTAACAAAAAAATGTGAAAATGTAAGGTCAGAAACATTTTCTAAAAGTGATATTGAAAATATGACAGATGAAATTTATTATGCACTAGAAGAAAAACAAGAAAAAAGAATAAATATAAATTTAACAAATAATATAAGCAGTACAAAATCACAAAATAGTTCAGCGATTTCAACATCTGCAAAAGTAGAAAATAAAAGACCTGATGTAAAAATTTCTCAAAAAGCCATAGAAAATAGTGAAAAAAGGCAAATAAATAATGGACTAAGAGACCTAATTCAAATTTTATTAATACGAGAATTGTTAAATAGACCAAGACCACCATTTAGGCCGCCAATGCCAAATCCACCTGGTCCTGGGCCACGTCCACCAATGAGACCTCCATTTAGACCAGGTCCAGGAAGGCCACCATTTAATAGGGATTTTGGCAGTTACAATGATTTATACGAACAATTTTAAAATTTTACTATTAAATTAAAAATGGAAAATTTTCACAAATATGCAAATTAAATTTTGCATATTTTTTTTATTTCAACAAATACTAAATTATGAAAATTTAAAGTAAAAAAATTTCAAAAAGAACCAACAACAAAAACTTTAAATTTTATTTATTATTGAAGGGAGAACAACAAAATGAAAGTAAAAGATTGTATGTGTGAAGATGTATGCTGTGTAAAACCAGAAACTAAAATAACTGAAGTAGCAAAATTAATGAGTGAAAATCACATAGGATGTATTCCAGTATGTGATAACAATAACTGTATTTGCGGAATATTAACAGACAGAGACATTTTATTAAGAACAGTTGCATGTGACAAAGATTGTTCACAAACAACAGCAAAAGATATAATGTCTACAGAATTATGTACTTGTAAACAAGATGATGATATGACAAATGCAGAAAGCAAAATGGCTAATAATCAAATAAGAAGATTGCCAGTTTGTGATGAAAATAATCAGGTTATAGGAATTTTAACATTAGGAGATTTAGCTCAAAACGATATTCAACTTGGTAGACAACAAGTTTGTGATACAATAAGTGATATTTGTAACTGCAATTCAAACAAAAATAATTGCTAAAATTAAAAAGTTCGCCTTTGGCGGGCTTTTTAAATGAATACAAAACAAAAAATAACATATACTAATTACATAGGAGAAAATAAAAATGATTATAGATATGTCATATTGGACAAGAGTATTAAAAAAATTCTTATATGTAATTTTAATATTAATAGGACTATTTTTAGCATTTAAACTTGCAATATTTTACATGCCATTTTTAATTGCATTTATAATATCATTAATGATAGAACCAGCAATAAGATTTATAATGAAAAAACTAAAATTCACCAGAAAAACAAGTTCAATAATTATATTTGTAATAGTATCTGGAATAATTATAGGGGCAGTAGTGTGGGGGATAGTAGCATTGATTTCAGAAGCATCAAATCTATTGCAAGACTTAAACAGTTATGTAGAAAAAGCATACATATTATTTCAAAATTTTACAAATAGATTTGATTTTAATAAAATGCATCTACCAACAGAAATAAATTCTATAATCCAAAATTCAACAGGCGATATACTAAGTTCGGCATCAGGGTGGATTAGAAACTTTTTAACTGGATTATTAAATGTAATAACATCCATTCCAACAATTGTAATATATTTTGTTGTAACAATTATGGCCTTATATTTAATATGTGTAGATAAAGTTTATATTTTAGACCAAATAGAACATCACTTTCCCAAAAGATGGGTATTTAAAGTAGGAACACATATTAAAGACTTAACCAAGACATTAGGAGGATACCTAAAAGCAGAATCAACACTTATATTAGTTTCTTTTATAATTTCTTTAGTAGGTTTATATATACTAAAATTTGCAAATTTTAAAATAGAATTTCCATTATTGATGGCATTATTTATAGGATTTGTTGATGCACTGCCAATCTTGGGTTCCGGAACAGTTATGGTCCCATGGGCTATTATTTCTGGATTAAATGGAGATTTAAAATTGGGTATAGCAATTATTGTTTTACTTATTATAATGTCAACTGTTAGGCAATTTTTAGAACCTAAGTTAGTTAGTAAACACATTGGAACACATCCAATTTTCACATTAATTGCCATGTATACAGGTTTTAAATTTATTGGGGTACTAGGTATGTTAATTGGACCAATTATTTTAATAATTATAAAAAATGTTTTTGCAACTTTGATAGACGAGGGAGTAGTAAAAAGCATTTTTGATAGAAATTAAGTTTATTATAAAAAAAGATAATATATTATTTAAAACAATATATTATCTTTTTTAGTTATTATTTTATTCCCATTCAATTGTTGCTGGTGGTTTAGAAGTTATATCATACACAACACGATTAACATGGTTAACTTCATTCACAATTCTTGATGAGACTTTTTCTAAGACTTCATAAGGAATTTTACTCCAAACACCAGTCATAAAGTCTGTAGTTTCAACAGCTCTTAAAGCTACAGTATAATCATAAGTTCTTTCATCACCCATAACACCAACTGATTTTAAATTTGTTAAAACTGCAAAATATTGATTAATATTTTTATGTAGTCCAGCATTTGCAATTTCTTCTCTAAATATATAATCAGCATCTTGTAGAATAGTTAATTTATCTTCTGTAATATCTCCAATAATTCTTATTGCAAGTCCTGGACCAGGGAATGGTTGTCTAAATACTAAGTTTTCAGGCATGCCAAGTTCTAAACCTGTTTTTCTAACTTCATCTTTAAATAAATCTCTTAAAGGTTCTACAATTTCTTTAAAATCAACATAGTCAGGTAAGCCACCTACATTATGATGACTTTTTATAACAGAACTTTTTCCAAGCCCACTCTCAATAACATCAGGATATATAGTTCCTTGTACTAAGAAATCAACAGTACCAATTTTTTTAGCTTCTTCTTCAAAAACTCTTATAAACTCTTCACCAATAATTTTTCTTTTTCTTTCTGGATCAGTAACACCAGCAAGTTTAGCTAAAAATCTATCTTTCGCATTTACTCTTATAAAGTTAATATCTTGATTTTTGAAAACTTCTTCAACTTCATCACCTTCGTTTTTGCGAAGCAAACCATGATCTACAAAAATACAAGTTAAGTTTTTACCAATAGCTCTTGATAATAAAACTGCTGCTACTGATGAGTCAACACCACCAGATAGGGCACATAAAGCTTTTTTATCTTCAATTTTTTCTTTTAATTTTGCAATACTTTCTTCAACAAATGAAGATATAATCCAGTCACCTGAGCATTTACATATATTAAATAAAAAGTTTCTTATTACTTGTGTTCCATTTATAGAGCTATTAACCTCTGGATGGAATTGGATACCATATAGATTTCTTTCTTTGTTTTCCATAGCAGCATTAGGGCAAGATGTTGTATGTCCAATATTTTTAAAACCTTCTGGAACTTTTTCAACAAAATCTGTATGACTCATTAGGAAACCATTTGTATTTTCAAATCCTTCAAAAAGTAGGGAAGAGTTATCAATAGATACATCTGTTGTACCATATTCTCTTTTATCTGCTCTAGCAACATTACCACCTAATGTATATGTCATAAGTTGCATTCCATAGCATATTCCAAGAACTGGAATTTCAAGCTCAAAAATACCTTCAGCACATCTTGGAGCATTTTCTCCATATACACTTGCAGGTCCTCCTGTAAAAATAATTCCTTTTGGATTTTTTTCTTTGATTTTTTCAATAGAAATGTCAAAAGGAACTACTTCTGAATAAACATTACATTCTCTTACACGTCTTGCTATTAATTGATTATATTGTCCACCAAAATCTAAAATTAAAATTAATTCATTATTTTTCACTATATATCCTCCTAAATAAATATTTTGTCATATTTTATCATATAGTACGATAAAAGTAAAGAATAATTGTTGTTGAAATATATATAATCTTGTTATAATCTGTTAAATTTAACATAAAATTTACTAATAAAAACAAATAAAAAAGAAAAAAGAATAGACTTTACCATATAATATATGTTATACTTTAATTATATATAAAAAGGAGGAAAAAAAATGGCAAAAATAGTAGATGGAATATCAAGAACATTTAACGAATTCTTATTATTACCAAACTTAACAACAGAAAAATGCATACCAAACAATGTAACATTAAAAACACCATTAGTAAAATTCAAAAAAGGAGAAGAACCAAAATACTCAGCAAACATACCAATGGTATCTGCCATAATGCAATCAGTATCAGGAGAAGAAATGGGAATCGCACTTGCAAGAGAAGGAGGAGTAGCCTTTATTTATGGTGCACAATCAATAGAAAGTCAAGCCAAAATGGTTAGACATGTAAAAAAACACAAAGCCGGTTTTGTAGTAAGTGACTCAAATGTTAAAAGTGGTACAACACTTAGAGATGTTATAGCACTTACAAAAGAAACAGGACATTCAACTGTAATGATAACAGAAGATGGTACAGAAAAAGGAAAATTTTTAGGATTAGTTACAGATAAAGATTATAGAATATCAAGAGATGACTTAGATGAGCCAATTGATAATTATATGACTCCAAAAGAAAGAGTTATTTGGGCAGAAGAAGGAATCACTTTAGTAGAAGCAAATGATATAATTTGGGAAAACAAAAAGGAATGTTTACCAATATTAACAAAAGATGGGAACCTAAAATATTTAGTATTTAGAAAAGATTATGAAGAAAGAAAAAATAATCCAAATTCATTATTGGATGAAAATAAAAGATATATCGTAGGAGCAGGAATAAACACTAGAGACTATGAAGAAAGAATACCTGCATTAGTAGAAGCTGGAGCAGACATTTTATGTATGGACTCTTCAGATGGATATTCTGTATGGCAAAAAAATACTATTGATTATGTAAGAAAAACATATGGAGATAGTGTAAAAATAGGAGCTGGAAATGTAGTTGATGCGGAAGGATTTAGATATTTAGCAGAAGCAGGAGCAGATTTCATTAAAGTTGGTGTAGGTGGAGGATCTATCTGTATAACTCGTGAAACAAAAGGTATAGGTAGAGGACAAGCCAGTGCTTTAATAGATGTAGTAAAAGCTCGTGATGAATATTATGAAGAAACAGGAATTTATATTCCAATATGTTCTGATGGTGGAATTGTTCATGACCATCATATAACAATTGCCTTATCTTTAGGAGCAGATTTTGTTATGATGGGTAGATATTTTGCAAGATTTGATGAAAGTCCTACAAGAGTATTAAAAATTGGAAATAACTATGTAAAAGAATATTGGGGAGAAGGATCTAACCGTGCTAGAAACTGGCAAAGATATGACATGGGAGGAGAAAAAAATAAACTTTCTTTTGAAGAAGGTGTTGATTCTTACATTCCTTATGCAGGATCTTTAAAAGATAATTTAAATGTAACAGTTACAAAAATAAAATCAACAATGTGTAACTGTGGTGCAATAACTATTAAAGAATTGCATGAAAAAGCTAGATTAACTTTAGTTTCTAATGTAAGTATTGCAGAAGGTAGTGCACATGATGTTATGTTAAAAGAGGTAGATAAAAACTATAATGGATAATTAAATACATTTATTAAAATTGACTATAAGGCATAAATATGATATAATAAATTAACAATAAACATTTTAGCCTTAAGGAGGTTTTGCATCATGAAAAAAGTAAAAATTATAGTAATAGCTACCATAGTTTCTGTAACTTTTCTGTTAGGCGCATGTGGTAACAGCACAAAGCAGGAAAAAACTGGTCCACTAACTCCATCAGATATTGTTATGGATACCGAATAATCTTTTTTGGCCATTATGGAACAATTCCATAATGGCCTTTTTCTATAATATTCCTGATGTTGGAATATAATTATCATCAGGAGGATAAACATACTCATCAGAAGAAGGCTTATTAACACTTTTTATATCAGTAATTTTAACAATAGGCATATCACCATGGTAATCACCTTTAATAATAGTTCCAGTAACTTGAACCCAAGAATTATCAGCAAAATCCTTTGCATTATCATATTCACACAAAAATCCAACAACAACAGATTGAGAATTTGAACTAACAATCATATCACGAGCCAAAACAAACTGATTATCCTGTAAATCTAAAACTCTATAAACATATCCTGTGAAACATATCTTTTTTCCAACATATGAATCTATATTTTCATGAACTGTTTTTAAAATACTTGTATAATTTCTAGGTTGAATTTCAGAAACACCATTTTTAGGCAAACAACTTTGAGATTTAGCAGAATTATTTGCACCACCAAAAACTTTACCCATTACAATTCCTAAAATCACAATAAGCAATATAATAACACCAATAAAAAAATATTTAAAAATCTTACTACCATTTACTTTAACATTAAAAACAAACATATAAAAACCTCTTTTCTAAAGTTCATAATAAAATGTATTAAATAATATAAAAAATATGCCTAATTTTTTATTAAAACTACTTGCTAAAAAGAGCTTTTAGTGATATAGTAACAAAGTAAAAAAATAAACTTAGGAGGAATACACCAAATGAAATTATTTAAAACATATAGTGAAAAAGAAGTAAAAAGGGTAATGCCAATAGTAAACAAAATCAACAGTTTAGAACCAGAAATGGAAAAATTGACAGACCATGAATTAAAAGAAAAAACAGAATACTTTAAAAAACAATTATCAGAAGGAAAAAAATTAGATGATATATTACCAGAAGCATTTGCAGTTGTAAGAGAAGCATCAAAAAGGGCTTTAGGAATGAGACATTTTGATGTTCAATTAATAGGTGGAATTATATTACACCAAGGAAGAATTGCAGAAATGAAAACTGGTGAAGGAAAAACATTAGTTGCAACATTACCAGTATACTTAAACGCACTAGAAGGAAAAGGAGTTCACGTAATTACAGTAAACGACTACTTAGCCAAAAGAGATAGTGAATGGATGGGAAAATTATATAAATTCTTAGGTCTTTCAGTAGGACTAGTAATTGCAGGAATGGACCCACAAGCAAAACAAAAAGCATATGCAGCAGATATTACATATGGTACAAACAACGAATTTGGTTTTGACTACTTAAGAGACAATATGGTAATCTACAAAAATCAACTAGTTCAAAGAGGATTGCATTATGCAATTGTTGATGAAATTGATAGTATTTTAATAGATGAAGCAAGAACACCTCTTATCATATCAGGTAGAGCAAATGAATCATCAGATTTATATAAAAGAGCAGATAACTTTGTTAAAAAATTAGAAGCAAAAGTTATTGTAGAAGAAGATGTAAAAGATTTTGAACAAGCAGAAGACAACGAAAAATATGACTACATTGTAGACTTAAAAGCAAAATCTGCATCATTAACACAAAAAGGTATTAAAAAAGCAGAAGAATTCTTTAACTTAGAAAACTTCAACGATTTAGAGAATTCAACAATAGTACACCATGTAAACCAAGCATTAAGAGCAAATGGTGTAATGAAAAAAGATATAGATTACATTGTAAAAGATGGAGAAGTTTTAATTGTAGATGAATTTACAGGACGTATCATGTATGGAAGAAGATATAACAATGGATTACATCAAGCAATTGAAGCAAAAGAAAAAGTAAAAATAGCAGATGAATCTAAAACACTTGCAACAATAACATTCCAAAACTTCTTTAGAATGTATGACAAATTATCAGGTATGACTGGTACAGCAATGACAGAAGAATCAGAATTTGAAGAAATATATAACTTAGATGTTGTTGAAATACCAACAAACAAACCAATGGTAAGAAAAGACGAAAACGATGTTATATACAAAAATGAAAAAGCAAAATTTAAAGCAGTTGTTGAAAGCGTAAAAGAAAGTCATGTAAAAGGACAACCAGTTCTAATTGGTACTGTATCAATTGAAAAATCAGAAAAACTAAGCAAATTATTAAATGAAGCACGTATTCCACATGAAGTATTGAATGCTAAATCACATGAAAAAGAGGCTATGATAGTTGCACAAGCTGGTAAATTTGGAGCAGTTACAATAGCTACAAACATGGCAGGACGTGGTACTGATATTATGCTTGGTGGAAACAGTGAATATCTAGCAAAAGAAGAAATGAGAAAAAATAGAGTACCAGAAAACTTAATAGAAGAATCAAACACATATTATGAAACAGACGACCAAGAAATATTAAGAGCAAGAGAAGAATTTAAAAAATTAGTTTCAAAATATGATGAAAAAATAAAAGAAGAAAAACAAAAAGTTATAGATGCTGGTGGTTTAAAAATAATTGGTACAGAAAGACATGAATCAAGAAGAATTGATAACCAATTAAGAGGACGTTCTGGACGTCAAGGTGATGTCGGAGAATCAAGATTCTTTATTGGATTAGATGATGACTTAATGAAAATATTTGGTGGAGACGCAATAACAAAAGTTTACAATACATTAGGTGCAGACGAAGATATGCCAATAGCTTCAAGATTAATTTCAAGAGCAGTTGAAAATGCTCAAAAGAAAGTTGAAGGTAGAAACTTCAGTATTCGTAAAAATGTATTAAAATATGATGATGTTATGAATGCACAAAGAGAAATCATATACAAACAAAGAAGAGAAGTTCTTGATGGAGAAGATATTCATAGCAACATATTAAATATGATAAACAGTATTGCAGAAGAAACAGTTGCAATGTTTGTTGAAGGCGAAGATGGAAAATCTATTAATATAGAAGCTTTAAATACGGAAATAACAAACGAATTTGGTTTAGACATGTATGACTTTATTAAATCACATGAAAATGATTCAAATGCAATTATTGAAGAATTAGAAAAACAAGCAACAGATAAATACCAAGCTAAAGAAGAAGAAATTACTTCTGAAAAAATGAGAGAGCTTGAAAGAGTTGTAATGCTTAAAGTTGTTGACGAAAAATGGATGAATCATATTGATAATATGGACGAACTTAAAAATGGTATTGGTTTAAGAGCTTATGGACAACAAGACCCAGTTGTTAAATACAGAATGGAAGGTATGGATATGTTTGAAGAAATGATTGCAAACATAAAAGCAGACGTGGTTAAGATTCTTATGAATATCAGAAAACAAAATGGGGAAGTAAAAAGACAAGAAGCAGCTAAAATTACAGGTGCAGCTTTAGAGGCTATTAATAGTGTTGATGGTGGTAAAAAAATTAGTACACCTGAAAATAATCAAACTGTTGTAAATGATGGTCCTAAAGTTGGAAGAAACGATCCTTGTCCATGCGGAAGTGGAAAGAAATACAAGAACTGCTGTGGAAGAAATCAGTAATATATAAAAAATTTAATAATATAGCAAAAATGCAGCCAAACAGCTGCATTTTTGTGTTGCTTAAATTATGCAATCAAATAAAAAAAAGCCTCGTACTGAAAAATACAAAGCATTTAATTAAAATATTTTTAATTACCAAGTAATAACCTTAAACCCAATTTCCAAGTTTCCATACCATGAGAAACATTTAATCTAGGAATTTCAAAATTATCATCTTTTTTTGAAGCCTTTCTATAATCTTTTCTTGTAGGGCCATAAGTAAAGGCTAATAACCCACTACTATCTTTCCAAGCATTTATTAAGTCCTCGTTATATTGTCCAAATGGATAAGCAAGAAATTTCGTATTAGTAATATTATTGTTAAATAAAGAAAAATCTTTTTTCATTTGTTCTTTTGAGACCTCATTTATAGAATTATGATAATGTAATCCATATGTGTGAGAAGAAAAATCAATATTAGGATACTTCTCTTTAGACTTTTCAACTAATTCTAAAGGCATATATGTTTTTATATTTCCATCCCAGTCTGTTTGAGTAGCATTTTGAACATATTCACCAATTAAAAATACAGTAGCATTCATATTGTATTTTTTAAGCAGTGGAAAAGCATAATGATAATTAGATAAGAATCCATCATCAAAAGTAATTAAAACACTTTTATGAGGTAACTCTATTTTTCCTTGTTTCCACTCGTAAAACTCTTTTATAGTCAAAGTTTTATAATTATGTTTTTTTAAATATTTTAATTGCTCCTCAAAATTTTGAACATCAATTGTCCAATCTTTTTCGCTTTCAAAATTTGCTTTTTCTTCTGCTGTAGCTAAATTGTGGTAGCAAAGTACTGGTATTTTTTCTTTATTTCTGATATAGATAATACCACTTATAAATACAAATAAAATACATATTATAATTAAAATTATAGTTATTTTCTTTTTCATTTTTATACCTCCTTACATGTAAATTATTTTATCAATTATTATAGATTTTGTCAAAATCTACAATATAAACAATAAGTATTGAAATTTTATAAAATTATTATTATAATATTTTTATAATAACTAAAATGAAATGTAGAAGGGTTTTTAAAATGAAAAAAATTAGAGAAAAAATAATATTAGTATTTATTCTATTAATATTAATATTTGCAAACATAGCATCAGCAGTAAAAATATATGATAACACAAATTCAAATAAAATAGAAATTGGAAAAGAATTAGAATTTACTATAGATTTTGGTACAGAAATTCAAACAGCAGATTTTTCAATTCAGTTTGATAATAAAAAATTAGAATATAGCAGTACTTCAGCAGAAGATTTAAAAACAAACTATATAGCAGAGCAAAATAAAATTTTATGCTGTTATTATGACTTATCAAAAATAGGAACAGATAAAATCATATTAAAATTTAAAGCAAAAGCCGAAACAAATAAAACAAATATAAAAATAACAAATATTACTGTACATACAAAAACAGAAGAAAAAACAATTCCAGATATAACAAGTGAAAACATCAAAATTATAAAACCATTTTCAGATTTAACCAATAATATAATTGAAAACAATATAATACCAAACAATCAGATCAAAAACAATACCACTGAAAATAACACAACGAACAATGACATAATTTCAAATAACATTAATAATATAATAACCAATGATACAATATCAAATACAGTTGAGCAAAATAGCAAAAAAGAAGAAAATAAAACAATTTCAGTAAAACCAATACTAAAAACAGGAGTAGACTTTAAATTTGGAGAATTATTAATAATATTAATAACACTTTTAATATTTATATTAATACTAAAAAATGAACAACTACCAAAAAAGACAAAAATTATATTAGCTATTATAATTATTTTAATAGGAAGCATTACATTTTTAAGCAAATTCGTTTTTGCTACAAATGATGACAAAATACTTATAAATAAAAAAAATAAATCAATTTTAATAGTACTTTCTACATCAAACGAATTAAGAAGTATGACAATAAAAGATTTTAAAGAAAAAACACAAGCAACAAACATTGACAAAGATATACTAGCACAGGCAATAGCAACATTTAAAAATAATGAAAAATATTCAATAAAATTATATGGTGATGAAAATAATAGTGGGAACATAAACTCTAGTGATATTTTTGAATTATTAAATAAAGAAAATATAGATACAAATGCTATTGAAGAACTTTGTAATTTCATTATAAAAAAAGCTGAATTTAAAAACTATAGTAATATTTCAACTGGATATGAAGAATTTAATGAAAATTCAATTGTAACACCAAGTACAACGCCGTTACAACCTGCACAAGATAGATACACAGAATTAAAAAATGTAGAAGAATTAAAAAATCTAAATGCCCAAATAGGAGACAAGTATAAAACTTTAGGCTATTATACAGAAAATGACGGGGGAGCAGGAAGGTATGACATAATAGCAAAAGATACAAATATTAAAATAGATAATGGATTATATGTTGAATTAAATAATGGCTTAGTAGCTAAGCTTTCAGTCAGAAATGAAACTGTAAATGTAAAACAGTTTGGAGCTTTAGGAAATGGTAAAAATGACGATACACAATACTTGAGAACAGCCTTCAATTCAGGAATTGCTAATGTAGAATTACCAAAAGGCGAATATAAAATTACAGACAAAATAAACCTAGACACACCTTCTACAAATATAATAGGAAATGACAGTACTATTTTTACGGATAATGATTACAAACCAAAAAAATATAGTGAATTTTTATTTGTTATGCAATCAAATGACTGTAATATCAGCAATTTGAATATTGAAGCAAGAGAGACTGAAAATATTGAGAATCAATATAAAGCCCAAGTATATGTAGGAGCTACAAATATTAAAATTGTTGGATGTTCTTTCAAAGTTCCAGAAACAGCAAGCAATGAACATTCATACAGTAATATAGATTTATATACTGGATGGCATAATGTTTTAATAGATAACTGTGAACTATATTTAGCAAATAATGCTAAAGAAGGTGGTTGCATTTGGATAAGAGACTTGTTTAATAGGGGAGCAAGTGATGTAACTTTTTCAAATAACAGGTGTTATAAAAAATGTCATGATGAAATTTTAGCAGTATTTATGGGAAGTATTGAAAATGTAAATATTTTAAATAATACTTTTACAATGCCAAACAGTACTGACCCAAGTACTATGTGTTTTACATTTGGATCAAATTCAAGTAAACAAGCTGAAAATATAAGATTTGAAGGAAATACAATAGATGTAAAAGCAACAATGAGTTTATTACATTCTAGAAACGCAAATAATCTAAGTATAAAAAATAATAATATAAAATTTGAAAAAGTTAATTTAATTGATAATGGAAAAACAAATACATTTATATTATATTTTCCAAAAGACAATCAAGAGAATAATTCAAAAAATGTAATAATTGAAAATAACAGTTTAGAAATAAATAATGCTACTTCTAATGACGTTACTGGAATATTATCTTCAAATGCTCAAAATATAACATTTGACAATAATAAAATAACATCAAATGCAAGAATTAATGAAGCATTTACAGGTGAAATAGAAAGCATGTCCAATAACAATATGACATTTAATGAATATGTAAGAATTCTAATAAATAAACCTAAAAAATTCACAAAAAATCATATTATATTTAATTCAAAATTTGACACATTTGCACAATATCATTCTGGAAATTTAGATTATGAAAGTAATATAAGTAACAATATAATAGAAAGTAATTATGATGAAATATCAGATGGAGGGAAATCAAATTTATTAATGTTTAATGGAGGAACTTTAAATAATCATATTGTTACATTTGAAGATAACACCATAAAATCAGAAAAAGCAAATTACAAGAGTAACTTAATTTATATTTTAAATTTAGCTGATACAACTCCACAAACAATAAAAATCATCAATAATTCAATGAGTGGTTACAAGCTTGTTTGGAAAGCACACAATCAAGAAATACACAAGATTATTCTTGAAAATAATACATAAATATGTTAATATATACAAAGTTAAATAGGGAGAAAACATCTCCCTTTAATTTTACTTAAGTAGGAGAGTGATAAAATGTTAGAACTTGAAGAAAATATAAGACTACTAGAAGAACTAAAGGCAAAATTACAGAATTTAGGTGAGTCTCTTTGACATTGCTAAATTAGAACAAGAACTTAGCAAACTAGAAGAAACAACTGCAAATCCAGATTTCTGGACAACTAATAATGAAGAGACAAAAAAAGTATTATCAGAAATAAAAAGAATTAAAAATAAAGTTGTAAAATACAATGAACTTGAAAAGGAAATAAATGATTCTTTAGAGCTATCACAATTAGTAAAAGAAAGTTTTGAAGAAGAGCTTTTAAAAGACATAATTAAGAGTACGAAAAAGGAGCAAAGGGAATTAGAAAAGCTTGAGTTAGAAACTCTTTTATCAGGCAAATATGATGCAAATAACGCTATAGTAACAATTCATCCAGGAGCAGGAGGAACAGAATCACAAGATTGGGCAGAAATGTTATATAGAATGTACACTAGATGGGCTACTAAAAATGAATATGAAGTAAAAGAATTAGATTATCTTGAAGGGGAAGAGGCAGGAATAAAAAGCGTTACATTTGAGGTAATCGGTCAAAATGCCTATGGATACATGAAAAGTGAAAAAGGAGTACATAGACTAGTTAGAATTTCTCCATTTGATAGTGGTGGAAGAAGGCATACATCATTTGCATCAATTGAAGTATTACCAGAAATTACAGAAGATATAGAAATTAATATAAATCCAGATGATTTAAGAATAGACACATATCGTGCATCAGGAGCAGGTGGACAACATATAAATAAAACATCTTCAGCTGTAAGAATAACACATATTCCTACAAACACAGTAGTAGCATGCCAATCAGAACGTTCTCAAATTCAAAATAGAGAAACTGCAATGAAAATGCTTAAATCTAAATTATTTGATTTAAAAGAACAAGAGCACAAAGAAAAAATTGAAGATTTAAAAGGTGAGCAAAGAGACATTGCATGGGGAAGCCAAATTCGTTCTTATGTATTTTGCCCATATACAATGGTTAAAGACCATAGAACAAATTATGAAGTAGGAAATGTTCAAGCTGTTATGGATGGCGATTTAGATGGATTTATGGAAAGTTATCTGAAACAAAATTTATAAAATATACATATAATATATAGAGCCATATATTTAATAATATAAGGCTCTATATATTATTTTAAAGAGGTGGTCCATATGGACACAATAGTAATGAAATTTGGAGGTAGTTCAGTTGCCAATAATGACAGATTAAAATTAGTAGCGCAAAAAATTATAGATATGTATAATAAAGAAAACAACATAGTTGTAATTCTTTCAGCACAAGGTAAAACAACAGATAAATTAATAAATGAAGCTTCAACAATAATTGAAGAAAATAAAAATTTCGGGATTAAAGACCCGTCCCTTAATCCCGAAATTTTTAGAGAAATGGATATGTTACTTAGTTCTGGAGAACAAATTTCAATCTCAAAGTTAAGTATGTTACTAAATAATATGGGATATAAAGCAATTTCACTAACAGGATGGCAAGCAGGTATACTTACAGATAACACAAATCAAAATGCTATTATTAAAAACATAGATACAACAAGAATTTTACAAGAGCTAGAAAAGCGAAAAATTGTTATTATAGCAGGTTTCCAAGGTTATAATGAAAATCTAGATATTACAACATTGGGAAGAGGAGGCTCAGATACATCAGCTATTGCGATTGCTGCAGCATTAAAAGCAAAGGAATGCTATATTTTTTCAGATGTTGATGGAGTCTATACCACAGATCCAAATAAAATTCCAGAGGCTAAAAAGATTCCAGCACTTTCATATAATGAGATGATGGAAATATCTAGTGAAGGTGCCAAAGTTCTTCATAATAGATGCGCTGAAATAGGAGATAAATTTAAAATTCCTATTATAACTAAATCTACTTTTAATAATAAAGCAGGTACTATTATTACTGATATTATTGAAGAAAATACAATAAAAAGTATTGTTAAAAAGGATATTTCTAGAGTTTCTATTGTTGGGAATGGCATTATTAGAAATTATAGTTTTATTAAAGAAGTTTTAGATATTATTCAAAAGAATAAATTAGAGATGTTAGAATTTAATGTTTCTGAATCTAAAATTTCTATAGATTTTAAAAATGTTATCAATGATAATATTTTAAGTAAAATACATTCCAAAATCGAATAAAATTTTAAATATAAATATACTAAACGCAAATATCCCCCAGTAATAGGGGGATATTTATTGCAAAAATGCTGTAATAACTACAAAATTTTTGCGGCTACATATGCAAGTTTGCTTCTAACAGATTCTTCATTATCTAAAGTAACTTGCCAGCACATAGGATTTCCTTTCATTTTTTCTGAAAGATATACCAAACCATTATATCTTTCGTTAAGTTCAGGATTGTCAATTTGAGTAGGATCACCAATAAATACAAATTTGGATCCTTCACCAGCACGAGTAACAATACTCTTTATTACAGAAGGCTCAATATTTTGAGCTTCATCAATAATAAAGATAGTATCAACAATACTTCGACCACGCAAATGTCCAATTAATTGCATAACAACGGTTCCTTGTTCAAAAAGCTTTTTAACTGCTGCTTTTGTTGACTGTCTAGATGACTTTTCAGATTTCTTTTCATCTTTTCTATTGGATGTAGAATTTGATTCTGATATTCTTTTAGTGCTTTTTGATTTAAATTTTTCATTGCTACTAACTAGAATGTTAAGATTGTCCATTATTCCTCCAAGATATGGATCAAATTTTTCTTCAAATTCACCAGGAAGAAATCCAAGATTTTCGTCTCTAAGAGTTTCTGTTGGTGTAGTTATCATAATTTGAGAATAACTTTTACCATCTTCTCTTAAATATGTAGTATCATTTAAACCACAAGCAAGAGACAAAAGTGTTTTTCCTGTTCCAGCACTACCTTTAATTATTACAATAGGTGCATCTTTAGGATTCGTCAGCAGTGCTTCCAATGCCATATGCTGACCAGCCTTCTTAGCTGAAATTCCAAAAGGATGATTATCTGAAAACTTTAACGGAACAATATTTTTACCATCATATCTAGCTAAAATCGAATGTGCCGAATTTGTCAAAGATGATATATTCAAAAAAAGATTTGTAATCCACTCAATATCGTTACTTCTTATGATATCCTTTTTTGTAATATATCCTTGAGAATTGAACAAATCGAATTTTTCTTCACTCATCTGGCAATTAATTCTTGCACTATACTGTTCATTTAAAGGTGGAAAAATATCATCCTTAAATGGTTGTGCTTGAAGCTGAATAGAATTCAACTTCATCCTAAAGGCAGGATTTTTAGAAATAATAATAGCATTCTTTTTATCATTCTTCATTCCCAATGCAATTTGAATCCTGCGACCCTCAAAATTTGAAATTCTTCCAAGATTTTCAGGAACTTTTACATCAAAATAACTATTTTCAAATTTTAAGTGGGATCCGTTCTTCTGAACAACGCCATCATCAGAAAGTAATGCCTCAATCTTAAAAGTTGAAAAGTATTCTAATAATTTTTTTGCAATTCTTCCTTTCTCATTAAAATTAATCGAGAGTTTGTGTAATTCGTCAACTCCTTCTGGAAATGGAATAATTATTGTATTATCATTTCCAAACCGTAAAGTACTATCCTCACTTGATATTAATGATTGGATTCCTAAAATAAAAAATTTTCCTGTAGCCATATTTTTCTCCTTTTCGGGTGGCACTCATATAAATACGAGTATACATAAATTAGTTTCATAAATATTATATTACAAATTTAAATATAAATCAATATTTTTGTAAAATTGTTCCAAAAATATCATTATAAAAAATATAAAATACAATTATTTGTTCTAAAAAAGACAACCTGTGAATATATATAAATATCAGAGAAAACAAGAATTCTTTTGAAAGGAATGTGATTTTATATGACAATTGATGAAAGAAAAACAATAAATACAGGTGTAATACAAAATTTAATATTAGAAAATAGGGGAAAGCTAAGTATATCAGGAGTAAATGACGTATTAAGTTTTGATGACCAAGTAGTAATGGTAGAAACAGAATTAGGTTTACTTACAGTCAAAGGAGAAAATATTAGGATAAATAAATTAAGTATAGATACATCAGAAGTAATTATAGAAGGAGACATATCATACCTAGCCTATAGTGACAAAGATCTCGAAAAAACAAAAGGAAACTTAATCAGCAAAATATTTAAATAAACAAAGGATTGATGAAAATGATACTAAATCAAGCAAACCTATTTTTAATATTTACAATAAATGGTATTTTAATAGGTCTATTATTTGACATATTTAGAATATTAAGAAAAAGTTTTAAAACATCAGATATAATTACATATACAGAAGACCTTATATTTTGGATTTTAACAGGTTTATTATTATTATATTCAATATTTACTTTTAGTAATGGAGAAGTTCGTTTTTACATGTTTTTAGCAGTCTTCTGTGGTTGTTTAATATATATGCTACTATTCAGCAAATATTTTATAAACATAAATGTAAAAATAATAACAATTATAAAAAAAATAATAAAAACAATAATATCTATTATCATATTACCACTTAAAATAATAATAAAATTTCTTAAAAAAATATTTTTTAAACCTATTAATTTTATGACAATAAATTTCAAAAAAATCGGTATTAACATTCAAAAAAAATCAAAAAATATATTTAAATTATCAAAAAGTAAAAAGAAAATTTAAAAAATTACATTTTTTTCATAAAATAAGGAGGATTTTTATAAAAAATGTAGAAATATATATTATACGTTATTTAAAGGTGGAGAAAGATACTTATGAAAAAAAGAAAATTATACAAAAAATTACTAATCTTATTAGTTTTAATATATGTCATATTTACTTTAGTAAATCAACAAAAGGTAATAAACCAATATACTTCAAACAGTAAAGAACTTGCAAGCAAAATAGAAGAACAAGAAAATTATAAAAAAGAACTTGTAGCAGAAAAAGACAATGTAAATTCAAAAGAATATATAGAACAAATGGCAAGAGAAAAGTTAGATATGTATTATCCTAACGAAAAAATCTATGTAGACAAAGGAATGTAATTAAGCGCATATATAATAGCGCTTTTTATATTTTTTATTTAAAATACTTCCTTTTTCTGGAAAAATATGTTATAATAGTAACGTAATTTATTTAATTCGAAAAAAAATCCCATAAAAAAGTAAAATAAATAATAAATATACAAATTTAATTTTTAGGAGGAATCATGATAAATTTAGAAGAAAAAACATTAACAGAGCTAAAAGAATTAGCTAAAGAAAACAATATTAAAAATATTTCAAAATTAAAAAAAGAAGATTTAATACAAGTATTAAACCAAATAGTAAATACAGAAAATACTCAAAATTCAAATATACCACATGAACAAAATACAAAAGAAGATAATCAAGAGCTATCTGGATACAAACTAACAAATGAAGGGGACGAAATTGTTGAAGGAATATTAGATGTTTTACCTGATGGATATGGATTTTTAAGAGGTGAAAATTACTTATCAAGTCCAAAAGATGTTTATATATCAGTAGTTCAAATAAGAAGATTCAAATTAGACACTGGTGATATAATAAAAGGTATAGCTAGATGTAAAGAAGGAGAAAAATTCCCTTCATTAATATTCGTTGGTGAAGTTAATGGTGAATCACCAGAAAAAGCAGCTAGAAGAAAGCGTTTTGATGAATTAACACCTATATATCCAAATGAAAGAATTAAGCTTGAAACAGAAAGCAAAGAATATGCAATGAGAATGATAGACTTAATGTCACCTATTGGAAAAGGTCAAAGAGGAATGATAGTTGCTCCACCTAAAGTTGGTAAAACAACTTTATTAAAGAAAATTGCAAATAGCATTTCTACAAACAATCCTGAAGAAAAATTAATAGTATTATTAATAGATGAAAGACCAGAAGAAGTTACAGACATGAAACGTTCTATAAATGGTGAAGTTATATATTCAACATTTGATGAATTACCAGAACATCACGTAAAAGTTGCAGAAATGGTTCTTGAGAGAGCTAAAAGATTAGTTGAGCAAGGACAAGATGTTGTTATCTTATTAGATAGTATAACAAGACTTGCTAGAGCTTACAACTTAACAATTCCATCATCTGGAAGAACTTTATCAGGTGGTCTAGATCCTGCTGCATTACATAAGCCTAAAAAGTTCTTTGGTGCAGCAAGAAATATCGAATTTGGTGGAAGCCTTACAATTCTTGCAACTGCTTTAGTTGATACAGGAAGCAGAATGGATGATGTCATTTTTGAAGAATTTAAAGGTACAGGTAATATGGAAGTTCACTTAGATAGAAAATTATCTGAAAAACGTATCTTCCCAGCAATTGATATTAATAAATCTGGTACAAGAAGAGAAGATTTATTACTTACTCAAAAAGAGAAAGAAACTGTTTTTGCGTTACGTAAAGCTATGAATAGTATGCCAGTTGCTGATGTTACTGAACAAGTTATTTCTATGATGGTAAAAACTAAAAATAATCAAGAATTTTTAGATAGTATTGATACATATATTAGAAGATTTAAATAGAAAATAGTACTATGTATTAATTAATATAATTAAAAAATAGCATATATTAAGTAATGGAGAAAATAAATTATGGAACAAATAAAATGGGGATTAATAGGATGCGGTAAAGTCGTTGAAAATAAAAGTGGTCCAGCATTTAATACCGTTGATAAAAGTTCAATTTACGCTATAATGAGAAGAAATTTAGACAAAGCAAAGGAATCTGCTAAAAAATTAAAAGCCCAAAAATATTATGATAATATAGATGATTTATTAGCTGACAATGAAATAAATGCAGTATATATTGCTACTCCACCAGGATTACATTTAGAACAAGCCATTAAATGTTGTAAATATAAGAAGCCAACATATATAGAAAAGCCATTTGCGAGAAATTATAAAGAAGCCTTACAAATAACAAAAATATTTGAAGATGCAGGAATACCACTATATGTTGCTCATTACAGAAGAGCTTTACCAAAGTTTATAAAAATAAAGGAAATTTTGGAAAGTGGTAAAATCGGTAAAATATGTGAAGCTGACTTTAGATTAAACAGAAAATATAATTATGAAGAAATACATAACACTTGGCTTTATAATGTAGAATTATCTGGCGGAGGAAAATTTTATGATATTGCTCCACATTCATTAGACATAATGGTTTATTTATTGGGAAAATTCACACAAGTAAATGGAATTGCAACAAATAACAATAAAGAATATTCAGTAGAAGATATGGTTGTAATGCAGTTTAAAACAGAACTTGGGGTGATTGGAACAGCAAATTTCAACTCTCTTTCATTGGATAAAAAAGATAAAATGATAATATATGGTACAAAAGGAAAAATTGAATTTTCAATGCATGGTAATACTCCAATTATTATAACAACAGAAAATAACGAGGAAATACTGGATATAGATAATCCAAAGATAATTCAAGAAAATATGATTGAAAATGTCGTTAATTCATTATTAACAGGAGAACATTTAAATACTTGTTCTGCCAAAGAAGCTTTAGAAACTTATAGAATAATGGATATAGTATTGGAAAAATACTATAATGGTAGAAATGATAATTTTTGGAATAGACCTGAAACTTGGAAACAAAATTAAATATTTATGATGAAAATTTTAAAAAAAGAATAAATCACACTGTAGAATAATAACAGTGTGATTTATTTGTTTTAAATTTCATATTTCATGTTATAATCAATAATATACCAAATAAAAGAGGTAAAATATAACTAAAAATAGGATGTAAAAAATAAAAACAATATCTCAATAATCATAATGGAGGAAGAAAAATGGAAAACAATGATATTTCAACAATTTTAGAAAAATATAGCAAATATCTATCACACATAAGAAATTTTTCAAAAACAACAATTACTGATTACACAAACAGTTTAAAAATGTTTTTTAAATTTATAAAAGATTATAAAGATATAGAACAAATAGACTTAAACACACTTATTAATATAAGCAGTTCAGATATATATAGTTTTTTGATTTATTTAAATATGTATAGAAATAATCAAGCACGTTCAAGACAAAAGAAATTGTATGCAATCAAATGTTTTTACAACTGGTTATTTAATTGCAATTATGAAAAATGTAAAAACTTAGAAAATCCAGCAGAAAGTATCGTAATACATTTAGAAAAATACAAAGAAGCAAAATGTCTAACGCTTAAAGAAGCTAAAAAAATAACAAATATATTTAATTTAGAAAACGACAAAATGTATATAAGAGACAATACAATAATTTCTATATTTTTAAATTGCGGTCTACGTGTATCAGAATTAGTATCTTTGAATATTTCTAGTATTAATCTTAAAAATAAATCAATTTTGGTGTTTGGAAAAGAAAGGATTGAAAGGAATGTACCTCTTAATAAAAATGTAGAAAATAATTTATTAAGATATTTAGAAACGGAGCCAATTATTAAAGAACATAGACTAGATAAAGAGTATCCATTATTTATAAATAAAAATTATAAAAGAATTTCAGTAGAGTCAATAGAACGCATCTGTAAAAACGCTTTTAACCTTGCAGGTTTAGAAAATAAGGGATATACAGTACATTCATTAAGACATACATGTGCAACTTTATTATATTTATATAGTAAAGCTGATATTGTAGCAATTAAAGAAGTATTGGGACATACTTGTATAGAAGCAACTCAATTATATATACATCCAGATAAAAAGAAAATAAAGAATTCATTTTTAAGTAATCCAATTGGAACAATTAAAATAAAAAGAAGAAAAGAGGAGAATAATATGGAATATTATTATAATGAAATAAATAAAAAAGACGAAAAAGATTTTGATACAGATACAATTAGAGAAAACCAATTAACTGCATTAGATGGGGAATATGATTTACTATTACAAGCCTTAGAATATTATATTGAAACTCATAAAAGAGTATATTCAAATATCGATTCATATAATCCATTAGGGAAAAAGTTAAGATTAGATTTATTACAAAATTTATATGATAAAATTTTAAAACAATATAATGAATCAGTTAAAAGAAATCCTGTTATACATATAGAGAACGCAAAGTATGATTTGTATGATAGAATCGACAGAAGAACTTATTATAAAACTAAAAAATATTACAAAAATAGAAAATAATATTATTATTGGAAATCTATGTAAAGTTGAGAAAGAATAGAGAACAGTGCAATGTAGTATGCCTTTTGGGAATATTGTTACATTGCACAAAATCAAAGTTTTGTGCAATGAGAGATAGGGCAAAATAATAGAACCCTTATCAAGGTCATACCCACAAAATCTTGCAATTCCTTGCTATCACAAGTATTTAAGCTATTATTTTTAACAACAAACTATATTACTTTATTATAAAAAGCTCTTAAAATCGATTCTGTAGCTTCATTTTTTTTATATTATTCCTGGTTTGATTTTTTTTCATTATTGTAACTACATTTTTAAAAAAATTTTTACATAACTTTAGATTATTTTATCAAAATTTCCTAAATCCTTATATTTCAGTATTTTGCTTAATTTTTTAGACAACAAGTTATATTACCTTTTTATAAAAACGGCTTAAAATAGATTCTCACGCGTCACTTTTTTAGCCTTTTTCAAGCATTTTTAATAAATGCCTAAAAATCAGCATTTATACTTAATTTTATATATAAAGACTAGCTTTTTTAATTTACACATCTAATTTAAAACATATAACTTGTTAGATAAAATATTAAAATGTCTTAAACTCGATTTTGATACGTTCAAAATATAAAATTATATTATGAATTAATAATCTAAATTTATATAATTATTATACACAATGATTTTATAAATTTATAATAAAAAATTTATTTAAAAACATTTTAGATAAATGTTCGTTTGAAAAATTTATATTCAAAATTAACTTTGCACAAAATTTTTGACTTGAATTTATATAAATCAAAATTTTAAATTTCTGATTATTTTAAATTCTATTTTAATTTTTAGTTTTATTTTTATATTTCAAATTTTTATAATGATTTTTTTATTTTGTAAATACTTCTTTTTTTAGATTTTATAATTATTAAAATTTGATATTTTTGAAATAGCCTATTTCCCTATTCCCTACTAATAAGTAGTTTTTTAATAAATGAAAAAAGTCTATTTTTATAATTTTTAATCATAAAATAAATTAGAGTCCATAATCTATGACCTCCAATCTATTACTGTCTTTTTTGCTGTTCTTCAATTAAAAACTTTGCATATTTTGAATCTTTTCCATAGTATTTTTCGACTAATTGTATATGCTTGCTTTCAGAAACAGGTATTATAATTTTATTAGTTACAAATACTGTTGACCCTAAAATCAGTAAAATAATTGGTCCTATTAATAGAGAATTAAAAGCCAAGCAAATTACTAGGGCAACCAGTGGGACAAAATAAATAACTCCAATTAATGCTACCACATGCAAAGTCCGTATTGACGATATGTATGTATTTCTACAATCCAGCTTCGTTTTATTGGTAACTTTGTTTACTAATCTAATAGCTACAAAACATACAACTATCTCAATGAGATAAACAAATAAAATTGCAATAATTCCAATTAGAATATTAGACATAAAAATTTTCCTCCTATATACATTTGTTTTATAGAATGTTTATACGTTACACTTTGTGTTGATATTATACTATATTTTTATGTAAAATACAAGCATTTTCCTATTCTTTACTTTTTATTGAATTTTTAATTAATATATGTTATAATTTTTATGTAACTTATAATTTCATATATTAGAGAAAGGATATCTATTTGCTATGAAAGAATCAAAAACACTACTAAGTAATACTAAAGTATATCAAATTGAAGGAAAGGTTTATCGGGCTATAATACCATTTGATGATGGCTCCTCTTTAAATATTCTTTTTAAAGTAGAGAGGATGGGAGTTATTGAACCATGTACTTCAGCAGATAAATTTATTTATTCTTCACTTTCAAAAGATATACAGCGTAGAATATATACGTTGTATTCAATTTTGTAAAAAGATTTATCTGTAATAAAAATCCTTATAGTTTAAATGATTATTAAAACTATAAGGATTTTATTATTTATTTAAAATCTGCCTTATTTCAAAAGCCAATTGGCGATATCACAGATTTGAATTCCTTCATATTGATAATCCTCATGTTTTGTTCTAGCAATTATCATCTTAGGATATGCATCTTTAATCTGTAGTAATGGCTCTACTTCTCTTTTTAGGGTATCTTCATAGTCTATATTATCTGAAACTTGAATATAAATTTTTTCGTTTCTTTTTAATGCTATAAAGTCTACTTCTTTATTATATAATATTCCCGTATATACTTCATATCCTCTTCTTAGTAATTCAATTGCAACAATGTTTTCATATACTCTACCATAATCTAAAGATTTTGTACCTAAACGAGCATATCTAAATGCATGATCAGATAAATAATATTTTTCGTCACTATTTAAATATTTTTTACCTTTTATATCATATCTGCTTATTTTATAAAAGGCAAATGCCTCGCATAAATATTCAATATAGTTTCCAACCGTTTTATGATTTGTTTCTAGATTACAATTATTTAACGAATTGGAAACATTTCTTAATGACGTTCTATTAGATATATTATCCATAAGGAAGTCATTTATCGAACTCATTAACTTTTCATCTTTTATTTTATTTCTTTCAAAAATATCTCTAACTATTAGAGTATTATATATATCATTTAAGTAATCGTATTTTTTTTCTATTGAATTATATAAATATGAACCTGACATTCCCCCTTCCATTACATAGTTATTAAATGCATTATCAATATCACTATATTTAAAATAATCAAGATATTCTTTAAAAGAAAATGGATAAACTTCAATTTCAAATGTTCTTCCAGTGAACAATGTGGCTAAATCACTACTTAATAGAAAGGCATTGGAACCAGTTATATATATATCAAATTTTTCTTCTGCATGTAAACTATTTATTGTTTTTTCAAATCCTTCACACATTTGTACTTCATCAATTAATACAAAATTATTCATCCCTTTTTTATATCTTTGTTCTACATAGTCATTCAATTTATGATATTCCTTTAAGTTTTCAAAATCCAATGAGTTATAATTTATATCTATTATATTGTAATTTTTTACATTATTTATTATATATTCTTTGAAAAGCTCTAATAATTTAGATTTTCCACTTCTTCTTACTCCAGTAATAACTTTTATATCAGGAGTCCCCATTACTTCAATTAGAGTATTAAGATATTCTCTCTTTAATAATTTCATATTTTTTCACCTCAAAAATATTATATCATATCACTTCCCAAAAATCAAATATTTTTAAAAATGGGAAGTGGCAATATTTATTATATACTGATATTAAAATAGTATACATTTTTCAATAAAAATGTATAAAAATCAAAAAAATTATACATGTTTTTAAAATATGTACAATTTTTTTAAATCTTCTTCTATTTCCTCTAGTGTTTTTTCTCCTATTTCCTCAGTAATTACATCTTTTGCGACCTTATCAATTACACTATATAATATATATGTAACCAGATAAACACAAAAACAGATGACATTTGGTTTGTATTATCAAAGTTTTGTGCAAAAAGAGATAGGAGCAAAATAATAGAACTACTTTTAGAGTCCTACCTACAAGTTCTTGTAACTACTAGCCTTAACGGCTTTACTAGCTATTTATTAGCTATCGTTTGACTAACATTATTACTTTATAATTTATTCCTTGTAATAATGTTAGTCTAGTCCCAGATATTTATTTCTAAAATCAATTTTAAATCAGTTTTATAATTTATCCTTATAATTTTACATCTAAATAATTTTTCTATTTAAAATTTAATTTTATTACTTAATAATTTTTATTTCATATTATATTTTATATAAATTTTCCAAAAATCTTCAAAATGCCTATTTCTCCATATTTGCCGTATTTTACCGACAACAAACTATATGCCTGAAATATAAAAATGGCTTAAAATCGATTCTCGTAAGCCGTTATTTTAGGCTTTTTAAAAATATTTTAGTATCTGCAGATAGTTATAAAATTTCGTATAATTGTAATTACAAATTTATAGATATGACATATAAATCAAAATTTTAAGTTTAAATAAATAATTATCTAAATTGCTTAAAATTGATTTTCATAAGTTTAATAATATAAATTATATACAAATTTATAATTAGAATTTTAAAACCAAACATAAAAAATTCAGCAATTAACAAATGTTCGATTTATAAAATTTTACCAAACAAAATTTAAAAACTTAAATTTCAAAATTCAAAATTTTAATTTATAAATTCAAAAATTAAATTTATAAATTCTTTTTGATAAAACATTGCACAAAATATTTTACTACATATTTTCTAAAAATTTTAAAAATTATAAATTTACTAAAATTGCATATATCTAAAAATTAAACTATGCTCCCCTACTCTGCTGCTTTTTTCTGTAAAATTGAAAATTTAGCCTACCATAGCTGTTTTGTCTAATGGAATAATACCTTTTATCATTTCTATTTCTGGTATTATATCTTGTAAATTTGTTATTAAATCAATATCTTCACTCTTTCCATTTACCTGTTTTGCTTGTATTCTTTTTACTTGTAAATAAGTGTATTTCACTAATGCTATTAGATTTTGTCTTTCTTTCCATTTATTTGAATAATAATATATTGATCCAATTATAGAATATGTAACATACCATACAGTTATACCTATTGCAATTGCAATCATTGGAATAGTAAAGATTTTATTAATTGCAACAATAAGAACAATTTCTACAACATTTGCGATTAAAGATACAATAAAAGAAAATCTTGTATTTCCAATTCCTAAAATAAAACCACATATAGCCTGACATAAAGGAACTAAAACAAAACAAAATGTTGCTACATTTAAAAATGTCATTGCTTCTTTTAATACATCTTCATTTTGTGAAAATACTTCACAAAATGGTTTCGAACATATTATTAAAAATATTAGTATTATTATTGTTGGTGCAATTATTAATTTTATTGCATTTTTCATAACTAAATTTAAATCATTATATTTTTCTTTACCTATAAATTGTCCTACAATAACGGTTAAAACTGTTCTTATTGTACCTCCAACAACCCAGATTACAGATTGAAGTTTTGATACAATTCCATAAGCCGTACTTCCAACAATTCCAATTGAATTAAAATCTGTCTTCGCCCATATGGTATTCATTTGAAAAGTCTACCCATTCTTCATCAACATCTTTTATATCTTTGTTCATTACATTAAATATAAATGAACAAGAACTCTCCAACAAAATACTGCTGAATATTTTTCTTTAAAATCATCTTCTAATACATTAAACTCAATTGTATCTAATCCTTTTGATTTTGTTTCGTATATAAAATCTTTTGTAACATCACTCGCTGTTATATTATATCCTAAATCTTTTATGTATTTTGCATTTACACCATCTGCAGATCCAATTTCAAATATTTTAGCACCTTTAGGATAATTTCCGTATATTTTCTTTTATAAAATTTTGAAAATTTTCTTTTTTAATTCTTGCTTCATTAGGTTTATTATTATCGTGTTTTATTCCTGTCTGTATATAGGTTTTGGCATTTTTTTATATACTTCTATGGTTTTTTTATTTTCTTCGCTCATTATTTATACTAATTTATTTTACTCTAAATATAAAATTTCTTTTCCAAGTGATTTTGCATATTCTATTTCAGATTTAGTGCTTGTTCCTATATATCCTCCAACATTCACAACATAAATTGCATCAGATATTTTTATCTTCTCTTTGTGCATTTTATCTAAAATATCTGCCTGTTCATCTGTATAGGCATCTTTATTACTATTTGTTGGATATATTGGAGTTATAACTGCATTTTCTTGTAACTCTAGTTTTTCAGCAACTTCTATCATTTCACTTTTGAATTTTAAACTTCCACATATAGTTATTATTTTCATTGTATATTCTCCATTTTATTTATAAGTGTATTTCTAAACAAATTCTATTATCTCTAATATTTTCTTGAGCCTCAATTTCATAAAAGTTAAAGTTATTTTTTACTAAAAAGCTTAACATTTCTCGTCTTGTATTTCTTGTTTTTATTCTTAAATTCTTATATCCTTGTTCTTTTGACCAATCTTTTAGATATTCCATCATAGCAGTTAATACCCCAGATTTTCTATATTGAGGAATAACACCTGCCATCCAACAATAAAAATTAGTTTTATTATCTTGAAATTTATCATATCCTATAATATAACCTGCTGGTATTCCATCTATATATCCAACTAGAATTACTTTATCTAAATTTTTATATCTATTTTCAAAGTATTCTTGTTCTGGTTTAGTTTCAACAAATTCTGGAATTTCACTATATACTTTTTCAAAATAATATTTTTGAATTGCTGTTTTTGATTTTACTTCATTAACATTATCTATATATGATGCTATTTTACTTGTTATTAGCATTATTAAATAGGCAATTACAACTAACAATTCTTTCATTATCTACCGCATCGTTTTCTTTCATTTCTTATATTCATTCTTAATATCATTTATAAATTCAGGTAAATTAGTAAATGTAGCTATAACTCCTCTATTTGTAAGTGCAAAAATATCTCTAGTTTTTTTATCTATTTCTTCTTTTACTGCTTTAGGAACTTTAATTGATA
>ERZ824473.635-NODE-635-length-59901-cov-4.693079_pt1 | contig 59901 bp, 101 predicted proteins | sample MGYA00519874_ERZ824473 | MGnify/ENA primary metagenome ERZ824473 (study PRJEB31778, sample SAMEA3449151) | human gut metagenome | biome: human gut; feature: human-associated habitat; material: faeces | place: United Kingdom | collected 2010/2012 ... | reverse complement strand
CCCGCAACCGTGCGATAGCAAGCTGTTCCTTATCCATCAGCTCCACCTTTCTCTCAGCTCTTTTTCGACTTGTTCCGACTTTGCGGTGATGTAATCCGCAAACTCGTCAGGGGTCATGTCCTCTTCTTTGAACTTGCCGGCCATCTCCCAATACCTGTCACCGATGCGGATGATTTTCTGCACCTGTTCATCGGTCAGGTCTGCATCGCACCGAAGGTTCTGAATCAGTGCGCCCCATGTGGCGGCGATGCCATCCAGAGCCATGCGAAAGCCATACAACTGGTTCTGTCGTGCGATTTTGCGGAGGTTGGCTGACATCGCCTGTTTGCCAGACGATGGGAGATTTCTGCGCTTATTCATCTGACTGCTCCTTGTCCTGAAGGCGATGGAGCCAGCGGGCTTCTTTTTCATCTTCGATTTTGATAACCTTTTCCATGTACCTGTTATAAATCAAGATTCCGTCTCTTTCGGCGGACTTGCCAAACATGGTTAGGCAGACAAAAACATCCGCCATTTCTTCTTGTATATTTTCTAAACATTCCTCAACACTCTTCGGTGTCGGGTTCGTGCCATCCAGCGCACGACGCAGCTTCAACGCAGCCTGTGCCAACTCAGATGCTTCTTCTGCCAGCTGTGCCAAGATTTCCGTCTTGGGCAGAATGTCTGAAACTTTCTTGCTCACTTCTGTTCTCCTTTCAGCCAGTCGTTCAGTTTTGCCATGCAAGAAGGGCAAAGGCGATACTCGCAGTCATACGGGCCGCCAATACCCCACACCCGCATCTCAATGTCGGTGAAGTTGTTATATTCATATAAAGGATACGTCTCCCCGCATCTATCGCACTTAAACTTCTCTTCCATGTTCTTTCTCCAATCTCTTTAGCAGCCCATCCACGTCATATCGCCAATGAACACGCAGCCTTTTTGCTTTGACCTCTATCCCCTCTTGCTCTGCCCACTGCCAAGGGATGCTCTTTCGGCTCTCGTTGTAACGGAACGCCAGAACCTTGCTTGCAGGGATTGCGAAGGTGCGGTTGACCGCCCTGTAATTGACTATCACATGAGCGGTCTGACCGCCGTACCCAATCGCATCCACCATGTCAGTGATGTGCTTTTCCTTGCGGTATTTGTACTTTGCCTTGTCGTACTTACCGAACACCTTTTCCAGAGGGATAGAGGGCGTTTCAATGGTTTTCAGCTCAAACAGGTGGTTCATCGGGTATCGGTACACAAGGAAGTCGCAGATGTTGTCGATAGAAAAGGACAGGTTCTCGTTGCCGCCGTAGTAGGTGGCAGCGCTGTCTTTCAGTCGGTAGCACCACGCATCGGACGGGACGGATGCTTTGAAGTCTGCTTCAAATTGCTTGCCAGTGTTCATGCGCCATACTCCGCATCGTACTCAGCTTGCATTTTGGCAAGTTTCTCTTTGAGTTCAGGGATGATTCTTTCATATCGCTGAATCGCCAAATGGTATTCATAGCTTTTGCGAATAGTTAAATGGGTTTTGGCGTCATCAGAGTAAATGTCGGTTTCAGGAAGCGATGCCTGTTCTTTTTTCAGCCATTCCAAATGGCACTCATCTTCATTGAGTGTTCTTTCCGTTCTGTTGATGGCATCTTTTTTATCAGCTTGCTCAAAAATGGGAATAAGGTAGTCATGCACAGCTTGCGCTTGCTTATCGCCCTTTTCAGCTTTTTCTGAAAGCAAATTAAGAATCCGTTTATCCCTTGCTTGCATTATCGTTCACCTCTAAATTCACTTCCGAGAAACCGTTTCTTGCCTTTTTCCCGGTGCTTGTCCTCATAATCACGGTGGTACACGCTCTGGCTGTGGTTCAGCTCATACACGAATGCCTTGCGTTCCTCGAAGTCTTTCTTCTCTGCCTTGTACTTTTCGCAGGTGTCGTGGCAAGCTTTGTGGCGTGATGTGCAGTTGAGACAACAGGTAATCATTCTTCGCCAAATCTCCTTTTTGTTACAGCCATTGGGAACTCTTCGATTTCCGATGCCCACCGTGCGGTTCCATCTCCGTATGCTCTTTGCCAGACCAGAGGGAAACCACCCAGACCATCGAATAGGCTACCCAGTGTAGGCTTTTCTTTTAGGTAAGGGTGCATCTTCTGCACCAACCAAAACCACTGCGGCAAAGCGATTGAGTTGCCTAGAGCCTTGTACCGTGGGCTGTCAGCGTATTTGTGCTTCTTTCCTTTGCTATCCGTCCAGTCACCAATGTCGGTGTATCCGTCCGGGTAGCCTTGTAGCCGTTCACATTCAACAGGGGTCAAGCGGCGAACAATCCAGCGGATGGCTTTCTCTGCAATCAGGCACTCGCTGCCATTGCCGATGTTCCCTGCTTTCGCTTTCAAGGTTGAGCATTTGTCGCTTTCCTTGTAGTGGCTGAAAGATTGTTCGTTGAAGGTCTGGCGTTTGATTGCAATGGCCGTGTAATCTGTGATTCTGTTTTCGTGGTCGCCTGTTATTGTTGGACAAGTTCTGCCATCACCGTTTCCTCTTGCGTCATAGATAACCTTCTCGCTTGTTCGATCACATCCAGAAGGGCTTGTCTGAGAATATCCGGGAGTGGCTTCCCACGCCTTGACGCTCTCGTCAGGATTCCCTGACAGGCTCGTGCGCTCAAAAAGTATTTCTGCGGCACGTTGTCCTCCAAAATCCGCGACAAGAGCGATTCTCTTTCGGCGTTGGGGGACTCCCCAATATTGAGCGTCAAGCTGTCGCCAAGCCAGAGACCATCTGTTTCCGGCGATTGCTCCAGCTTTGCTCCATCTGCCCCCCTTCGGAGGTCTAGGAATTGAAGCGTCTGGTTGTTCCACGCGGGCAAGCTCTTCCAGCACGGCCCTGAAATCTTCTCCTCCGTTGGAGCTGAATGCTCCGGGTACGTTCTCCCAAATAGCGAAAGTTGGATACATTCCATTGGTTGCTGTCCTCATTTCCTTGATGATTCTTGCGGCATCCAAAAACAGCACGGAACGGTTGTCGTCAAATCCAAGCCTTTTCCCCGCCATAGACAAGCCCTGGCACGGACTGCCGAACGTGATGCAATCCACAGGCTCTATCTGGTCGCCGTGAATCTTTGTGATGTCGCCCAAGTGTTTCATCTTTCCAAACGCCCGTCCAGCCAGATAGCGCAGCTCTTATATAAGGTAGGCGGTCATGACTTTGCAGAAGCAAAAGCCTTGCTCATATCAGCGATAATGTCATATCGGTCTTGATACTTGCTATACACGGTCGTTCCAGTGCCAAGCCCAATCTGCGTCTGGTTGATAGATGCAGGAACTATGTAGATGCTTTCTTTTTCTTCGCTCTTTGCGATCAAAAAGTAAACATCACAAGTCGGAAAGCGTTTTTCAAGGTTAAACGAATAGCAAAAACTCTTATTTGCTTTGCTCGGCCTTGCCGTTTTCACATCAACCTTAACGCTTCCATTAACATAAAGGTCATAGGCGTATCTAGTTGACATTCGCTCAACCGCAAATCCATGTTCTTCCAGCAGTTTTGTAGCAAGGTCTTCGCCATACTTTCCGAATTGCGTTTCGCTTTCTTTCATTTCGACATTGAGGATTTCAGCTATTTTGTAATAGCCACCCGGAAAACGGCGAATTGCATTTGTCAACTTGTCGTTTCCGTAATACTCGCTCAATTCACTTCTTGATGGCATTCTGGTTAAACCAGTGGCAGACATACAGGCTTTCACATACAGCAAGATTTTATCTTGCGTCCAATGCGTTTTTTCTTCCCGATTCATGCGCATCTCCAATCAGAAGGGCAACGAACCATCATCGTCAATCACAGAGAAGTCATCTGCGTTGCCTTGAGAGTAGTTCTGCGGTGCATCCTGCGCCCGATCAGCGGGTTTGCTGTCCGATTTGCCGCCGCAGAAGTCAACCTTGTTCGCCATAATTTCCGTTGCGGTGCGGTTGTTCCCCTGCTTGTCGGTATACTTCCGGGTCTGGATGCTACCAGTCACCAGAATCAGGCTACCCTTCTGGAACCACTTGGAAACAAACAGCGCCGTGTTACCAAATGCGGTGCAGTTAAAGAAATCGGTTTCCTTCTGACCGCCACTCTGACGGTCGCAAGCAATGCTGAACGTGCAAACATCCTTTCCAGACTTCGTAACTTTAGCTTCTGGCGTGTGAACCAGACGCCCCTGAATTGCGATAGAGTTAAGCATTGTTTAGCCCTCCTTCGGCTGTTTCTGAGCACAATCCCAACACAGGACGCGCCCAAAGCGTTTTTTTGTGCTTCTTGCAGTTTCCAGCGGAGTGACGGTGCGGTTGTTGTACTGAATAGGCTGCAACTGCTTTCCGCAGCAAGCGCATGGGGGAATGGTTTCCGATTCCGGTTGCTTCTGCACAGGCTTGCTGGCTCTGCTTGTGGTCTGCTTCTGGTACTCGTCCGTGTCAGCGTCCTTCGTATCGTCAATGCAGAACAGACCGTTCAGAGCGTACTTTCTAGCGTAGCTGCTTGCAGTGCCGGTAATCTGCGAATCGTCCATGCCTTTCTTAAATTCAGGCTCACGAGCGTATGCAGTCACCGTGTAGGTGGCACCATCCTGCGATTCAACTGTTGCAGTGGCTTCGATGTAGTGCCAACTGTCAACGATAACAGGCTTGTCGGAAAGCCGCAGCACAAGGCTATGCGCTTTCAAGATTGGCTTGACCGCTTCGAGAATGTCCTCGCACGAGCGGTACTTGTAACCACCGAACTTGTTCATCTGCCCCTTCGGGGCTTTCAGCTCTGATTGAACAGCCATCAGAGCTTCATGGATTTTGCTGTTGTCCATCAATTATTTTCCTTCCTCGCTTCTTTTCTCACTTTACGGCAAGCCGGGCAACGCTTAGGCAATGCCATGTTATGCGATTCAAAGAAAATGCGTTCTGCACGGGTGATTTCAAAAGGCTTTCCGCAATCACGGCAAATTTTCTGAACGCTCGTGTCCCAGTCCCAGGAAGCTCTTCTTGCGGCATCTTCGACAGCAAACGCTTCCTCGATTCCGTCATAAGGTCTCCTGACAAGCATATGCTGCGGTGCATGACCGTTTCTGCGAAGCGTTTCCTCCAAATTGTCCTTTTTGCAACTTGCGCAAAGAGTTTCCGTGCTGTTCGGGAACACTGAAAAAGGCTTATTGCACTTTTCGCAGTGCTTAATTTCTTTCTTGTATTTGCTCATTTTATTTCCTTTCTTCGGCTTCATTAGACATCATTGTTCTTACTTTGGCTTAATATGGCTATACAAAATCAACCAGCCATCAGTTCTGCCAACTGGGCACGAAGGCCTTTCAGCTCCGCTTCCCTGTCCTCGATTTCAGACTGCAAGTCCGCGATCTCAGCCAGTCGGTCAACTTCTTTGGCTTCTGCCATCTGCTCGTTGGTCATAAAGTACACACCGTCCTCCGGCTCGGTCACACCGCCGAATCTGTCAAGGTTAATCATCTTTCGGTCTCCCTCTCTTACGCTCCTCTTTGATTTGCAACGCACTGTGCCACTGGTCTTTGTCGATTTCGATGGTAGACCACCGGTAGTTACATACAAGGCACTTCTTGCGTCGAGTGATGCTGTCGTTGTCAGACCTGCTGTCAACCGTTGTAATGTTGTCGCTACCGCACATCGGGCATTTCATCGTGCATCCCTCCACTCGCTGGTGTGGTGGGCAACGCGCTTGATTTTGCGGCGCTCATGCTCGCTGCGTTCGTCCTCTTCGGCGCTGACAGACAGCGCACAAAAGACAATAGCCGTTGCGAGAAGCCCACAGGACACGATCACCCAGCCAAGCATCTGCGCTGTGGTCTGGCATCCTTGAATCGTGTCTCCGTAGCCAACTGCTGCGATCGCAGCGACCAGGCCAAAGATGGACAGTGCCATTCCTTTCAAAGTTTTCATTAGTTCTCCTTTTTGCTTCCAAAATTAAAAATCCAACCAGTTGCCATTACGGCGGCCGCTGCGATGATCCCCCATGTGCCTTTTGCACCGATCAGTAGTTCAACGAGATGCACTAGCCACAGGTTCAAAAGGAACGCTGCCAACACTACTGCAAGAGCAGCGCTCCATATCAGAATAATTTCTACAAGAGTTTTCATTTCTATCCCCTTTCGTTTATTTTTCCCATGCCATAGCTGATCTATGCAATTCCTTCGCTATGTTCTGCGCTGCCTTTCCTTTGCTTATCAATTCCACTCATTGCATCTCTTAGCCTTTGCGATGCACCACCTCTCAACGCCCCCGCAAATCTCCTCAATTCGTTGCATTGCTTTTGCTCCATGCTTTGCCATTGCTTATCAAAGCTACGCCTTGCATACATAGCCGTTGCTGTTCCTTGCTATTCCTTGCTGTTCCCCGCATTTGCAGGTCTCGTCAAATCAGCGCATCGCCTTTGCTAATCCTATCGCGGCGTTTCCTTGCCATAGCGGTTAATTGAGGATTTCGTAAGCAAAGCGTCCTTTAGAGCTGTTTCTCCACTGGCCGATGCCACGCAGAGTACCGTAGTCCAGCCACTCACGCACGACCTTCTCGTGAGAATCGTCCAGAAGAACGATTTCAAACTCGCAGGTTGAACCAGCGGGAATCTGCTCGCTGTTGGCAAGGCTTACACGTTCGCCCTGTGCTGTCTGCGCACGCAGCGGACGCTGGCACTCGGTAATCTCACCATTCACATGAATGGGAATCATGCGGGGCTGGACGAAGATCAGACCATCAATGACCTTCTTGTAGGCCGTCAGCTTGCCAGATTCATTCACGGCTTTTTTCTTTCCGGTCTCGGTCTTGCCACCGATACGTCCCAGCATACCGCAGGAATCCTTGAAGAAGCCCTTGATCTGATAGTCATACAGGATGGGTTCGCCGTTCTCATTGCGAGGAAACACGGTCATGCCCTTGTCTGCCACAGCATCAGCGCCCAGAGCGGCAACTTCGTCCTCGATGGTGTTTGCATCAGGGGACTTGCTGGCGATGAACTCTCGTGCGATGTTTTGGTTGCTAGGCCATGTGCCGAGAACCGATTCGGTGAATGTGATTCTGACTTTGATTTTTTTCATTTTTGTTCACTCTTTCTTTCTCGATATGTTCCAGTCTTAAAGGTTCACGCTCTTGCCAGCGCTTCTGCCACGGACTGCTTTTGTTGAAGTTGCTTATTGCTTTCTTCATCGTTTGACATCCTTCGCTTACGTTGGATGTGTTCCAGCCGGTCTTTCTCCCGGCTGCGCCAGCGGATTTCCCGCTTTCCGTAATACTTACCGTTCATAGGTCAGCTCCCCTGTTGCGAGCATCTGCGATACCTCTCCGTAGTGCTTGCCCAGTTTGTCCGCAAGGGCTTGTACTTCTCCGATGGACGGAAACGTCTTTTCCGGTTTGTAAGCTGCCTTCTTGCGCTTCCTGTCACGCTCTTTGTCAACCTCGCGCTTGCATTCTGAACAGTACTTTCTTGTCGGTCTGACCACGCCAAGATACAGGCCGCAGCGCTCACAGTACTTAATCTCCATCCACTTCACTTGCCTTTCTTAAGGCTCTTTCATTGTGTTCAGAAAAACACTGGTCAAGAAACTGGATGAACTTTGCGATTTTTTCTGCATCTTCCGGTGTGCAACCATTTTCCACAAAGCGCCTTGTCGCCTGCTCACGCTTGAAATCCGAGTAGGTCTTGGCTGCGGCGTCAATGGCAAACTTGGCTTCTTCCGGGTATTCAAGGTCCACCTTTAAGGTAATGATCTGTTCCATACCACTCATTTTCCCTCTCTTTCCTTCAATAGCTCTTCCAGAGCTTCTTTTACCTTAGCTTCCGCATTTTTAGGCTCACGCTTACCGTTCAGGATTTTTCCCAAGTATTCCGGTGCGCATCCCATTTTTGCAGCAAGCTCTCTGATTTCGATGCTGTTAACGTGAAGCGTTCCCACAACATCGCCTGTCCACTTAGGAAGCAAATTTTTTCTCCTTTCTTGTTCTAGTACTTGAACTTTTTGAAAGAATATGATAATATTATGGTGTCAAGCAAAAACATTATCGAACGTTCTTCTATTTGTTCAAAGTCTTTAATTTGTTCTACCGATTGAACCCGGTAGCCTTATTAAAGCACAAGTAGTAGAACTTTTCAAGTGTTTTTGTTCAAGTGGTAGAACTTTGTCATCTTGTACAAACGCTGGAGGTATGTTTTGTGTTTTTTGACAATTTCGTAAGGCTATGTGAGCAAAAGGGAGTAAAGCCGTCTCGTGCTTTGACTGAAGCTGGCGTTCCGAAATCTGCTTATAGCTATTGGAGAACCGAAGCAGGTGCAGGAAACGATGCAAAGCCGACCAATCAAAATGCCGTTAAGCTAGCACAGTATTTCAATGTTACGGTTGACTACCTTCTTACTGGCAACCAAAAAGAAAACCCGCCCCAGCAGCCGCAAAGTGAAGTTGATGCAGCAGTGGAGCGGATTAGAAGAAAACTTGAATCTATGCCGAAGGAGCAGCGTGAAGCGCTGATGAACCTGATCGAGAAGATGTAACGTTCATGCCCGGTAAAATAAAAAAATCCCTTGTGCCGGGCTGGCGTAGCTCTGCGCAAGGGATTTTCTGTTACTCTAGGTCTAGGGCTCGTTCCGCTGCTGGAATCTTTTCAGGATGTTCCAGCAGCCATGCAATAAATCGGTCAATCTTGGCTCTTTCCTGTTCACTCATTGCGGCATATCCTCCCGATCAGTAAAAATGAATGTTCATTTGATACGATTATACATCTTCTAGTTGTAAAGTCAATGTATTTTTAACAACTTCGTAAAAATCGAATGTTTTCTGCGCATTCATTACTTTGTATCAGGAAAACCAAAAATTGCAATGACAATGATTAAGAGCCACATTAAGTTTAAGTTACCCTTTGCTTTGTAACATTCCGTTGAGCATGGAACGAAAGGGGTTATTCGGTAAATCGTCCAGCACATCTGCTTTGACGAGAGCGTTTGTACTGATGCTGTGCGAAACATTGTTTAGCTGCACAATAGCATCGTCTAAGTCCTTCACGGTTGCTCCACGCCGTTCCATTGACTGAAGGAAGGTTTTCACTTCTTCAAGAGCAACAGGGTTTTCTGTTTTATAGAATCCGTTTGTAAAGTCCATCTTTCCTCCAATCACAGCTCTACGAGCTTTCCGTCAATGCGTTCGATGCTGTCTGCCGGGTCTCGCCCATCGTCTAAGGCGGCTACGGCGCGTTCAAGAACGTTTTTTGCTTCTTCATAAGCAGACTTATCGGCATCGTTGTTCGAGAGGTTGTAGACCAGCTTTAAGGCGGTCTGACGGGCATAGGGAATGAGCATGGTGTCAATCTGGTTCATACACTAACCCTCCCACGGTTTCGGCGTTTTGTTTTCGTTCGGTTCAGATGCGGGCATACCGTCAATGATAATCATGTTGTTACCTCCTGTTTTGATTGTTTTTTCGATGGTACAGTTATAACACAGGCTGCTGTTGGTTCTCCATAGCAGCTTTTTCCATTTTTTGGCTTGTCGAACCCGGCAGTTTTGCCGGATTTTGTTGAAAGGGTGAGAATTTATGGATGAGTATTTAGTAAGAACAGCCAAAGCATTAGAGATAGCTCGAATGCGTTCCGGCTTGAGCCAGCAGAAGTTGGCGGCAAAGATGGGTGTAAATCGTGGCACGATAGCAAATTGGGAGCAAGGTCTGGCAGCCATCTCCCTGCCGATGGCTATGCGCTGGTTCACCTGCTGCGGCGTATCGGTGGCTCGATACATGGATGCTTGTATTCACCCAGGGCTGCTGGAACACCTGGAAGACGACCTTTCCGATTTGGAGAAACGGCGGATTCTCATAGATGCTATGATGGAGTGCTCATCCTATGAGATAGATGCCCTGTTATATATCCGGTACGGAGATCACGGCTCAGACCATATCGGCGTGCTGACGGAGATTCTGGCAAACCTCCACACGCCGTTGAAGGACAGGGTCGCTGTCTGCCGGATGGTGTCTGGTAGCTATGAGATGGCACAGGCCACCGGAACAGATCCAGACCCGAACGGAACCGCCCCAAAGATGGAGATTCTCTATCAGGCGCAGGACGCCGGAACAGAAGCTGCCATGAAGTCCAACGATTCCTACACCGTGAATCCCAATAATATAACTGGTTGATTGTCGAATTATCGAAGTTTTTACGGTATACAGGGGGACGTGCTCCACTTTTTGTACACAATAGGCCTGTTATAAATATGGTTTTGGGTTGTCATTTTGTCCCCCATAGAATCGTAAATGGTGGATTTTTGCGGATGTAATTAACGAACTCGCGTGAAATTTTCGTTCATCAAAGCGTGACTTGTCAATTCGTCCCATATTGGTGTGATTGCATTCCATTTTCTGTACACGATAGAACCGTCAGGTAGGTTATAGGGCTTGATGGACGTTTCTTATTCAGCAAAAAGAGTTGTCGTTTTCCACAATCTGCCCGTTGAAGAGAAGAAATTGTTGAAAATGTATCGTCGTCACTATTTGATGATGATTATTTATCTCTTGTTTATCTCTTGTTTATATATATAGTAAGAACGTGTACAAAAAGTGGAGCATTGTGTACATAAAGTGGAGGAACGTGTACAAGAAGTGGATGGTATCGTGTACAAAAAGTGGAGTATCGTGTACAGAATGTGGAAGTCGATTGTTGAAAAAATAATTGTGTACAGAATCATTGACGTGTACACGATACAGTGGTATAATAGGGTAGAAGAAATGAGGTGATGCAATGCCAGAATTGACAGGAAACAACCTTGTCGAAAAGAGCAAGGCATTGGTTTGGGCGAAGTTTACGGACTACACAGCAGGTGAGCTTCGGCTGCTTGAGGTCTATCTGAGCCGTATCAATCCGAGAGACCCCGAAAGCTCTAACGTGTCGTTTACGCTGGCTGAATATTGCAAGCTGCTGGATTTGAAGCTCAATTCAAAGAACTTGAAGTCGCAGGTTAAGCACTTTTTGGGCAACGTGGTTTCAGTACCACTGAATGCAGATGGAACAGAATATGTGATGTATCCGCTGTTCACAAAGGCAGAGGTCAAGTACAATCGAGAATCCTTGTCCTATGACGTTTCAATCAACTGTAATCCTGACTTGCGGCCTGTGTTTTTCGACATTGCAAGAAGTGGCTACGTCAAATACCGTCTGCGCTATACGATTGGGATGAAACAGCAAGCATCTATTCTGATGTACAGCATGATTCGAGATTGGATGAATCGCTCTCTAACATCGAACAAGATTGGTTTGAAGCAGCTGCGTGACCACTTGGGGGCAAACGATGCAAGTTATGACGATTTCCGGGCTTTACGCCGCAGAGTTCTTGAGCCAGCAGTGGAAGAGATCAGCAATGTTTCAGACATTGTCGTTGACTTTGAAAAGATTTGCACAGGGCGAAAGGTAGTAGCAGTTGAGTTTCGATTCGGGTACAAATCCAAGCAGCCCGTCATAGATTCCGATTCTAGCGAAGTTGATTGTGAGACGGTTGATTCCAAGCCGGAGAGCAAAAAAGCCGCCAGAAAGCCTCGCACAAGCGGATACGAAGGATACGACTGGTCTGTGTGCGATGCGCTGTCGGTTCAAGAGTGTATCGAGGTCGCAAAGGTAGTTGAGGTAAAGATGATGGAAGAGCATCCATCTATCAAGCTACCAAAGCGGAGAGATGCAGTCTACGACATTGTAAAGGCTGCGTGTGCAGATATTCTTTCAATCAACCGTGACCCTTGGCCTGATTACCCGAAGCGGTATCTGATTGGCAGCTTGAAGAAAGACGGTGCGATTGAAGAGTATCTTCCGGCTTTCTATGAGATTGACGCATTGCAAAAGTAGTCAGATACAGCACATTGAGCAGATGATGCAAAAAGGAAAAAGAATGGAATGAATTAGTGTGAAAGACATGCTACCAGAAGAACCGGGAACATATCTTGTGTCTTGCGTTTCTAATGGGCCTTATTTCTGTGGAACGCATACGATTACGGCTCAATGGAATGGGAAATGTTGGTGGAGGACAAAATATCAGAAATTCACCCATTGGATGCCTTTACCGAAACCACCGAAAGAATAAAGAAAGAGTGATAAAATGGCAAAAGTTCCCTACTCCGTTTTGAATAAAGCGGAACTTGACCTTGAAAAGAAGTTTGATTATCAGTTTCGGTTCAATCATCATGGAAATCAGGCTTCTGTAAGGGTTTTGCCGCAGAGAAGCTACAGTGAATTAACGCCTGACGAAGCGATTGAAGCCGGGAAAGCCTTAATCGAAGCTGGTAACGCGGCGAAAGAGTTCGTTTATAACGGATATTTTATAGACTGGAGAGAATAAAAATGGCAAAAATCATAGCTGTCGCCAACCAGAAGGGCGGCACAGGAAAGACCACAACAAGCACCTGTCTGGCTGGTGCATTGCAGTTGCTCGGTAAGAAGGTCTTGCTGGTGGACTGCGATGCCCAGTGCAACGCAACAGACACCTACGGCGCACAGACAGAGGACGTATGCACCCTGTTTGATGTAATGACCCGGCAAGGAACGGTAGAGGAAGGAATCCAGCACTGTGAAGCTGGTGACATTCTGCCGTCCGACAGCGCATTGAAGGACATTGACGAGCAGCTTGTCCGGGACATGGGCAAGAACTTCCGGCTGCGAGAAGCCCTTGAAAGCGTGTCTGAGCAGTATGATTACATTGTGCTGGACACTCCCCCGCAGCTTGGTCTTGCGCTTGTGAACGCACTGATCGCCGCCAATAGCATCATCGTTCCCATCACAGCAGACCGATACGCACTGGCTGGTTTGAGCCAGCTTTCGCAGACCATCGGGGATGTTCGTAGATACTTCAATCCGACCTTGGAGATTGAAGGTCTGCTCCTGAACCAGTACAAAAGCCGTGAGAACCTGTCCAAAGAGGTTGTGGAGCAGCTTCCTGTGATTGCGCAGAGCATGGGCACAACCCTGCTGGACGTGAAGATTAGACCGTCTATGGGCGTTCGTAAGGCGCAGGCAGAGCGGCACAGCCTGTTTAGCGGTGACACGGCAAAGAGTACCAGCGCAGAGGATTTCAAGGCGTTGGCGCAGATGATTGTAGAGGGGGATGCAAAATGAGCGATTTTTACCCACATCTTTTGAATGCAACTTGTGTTGATGACACGGAGCAAGTCTACGTTATCAATTTTGGTTTTTCATTTAATGACCTTTCCGATAAAGAGAAAGAAATGGCGTTTCATTCTCAGTGGTATCTAGCTGAAAAGTATTGCAAAAAGTGGCAGAAAGAACTTGCAAATAATCAATGGGCAAAATCAGAAGATAAAATGCCAGATGAACTAAACCCATACGTTATCGGGTTTAGCAAAGACGAATACGATGTAGAAATTGTAAGCTATGAAGAAGATTTTAAGGAATGGCGGGACAAAAGCGGAAAGCCGCATAATATAACTCACTGGATGCCGTTGCCGACCGTTCCTGACCTTGATGAAGATTGGGAGGAAGAGGAATGAAATCAACCAGCAAAAAATCCTCAGGCTTGCTTGGCGGGTTTGACTTTCAGCCTATTTTTTCGGAACAGACATTAAGCCGAAGTGAGCCAAAGGAAGAAGAAGTAAGCCAAGCAAAGCCGAACGAAGCCGAACAAGTACCGATTAAGCCCAGTGGAGCCACAGACAGCCATGCACAGCCTAATGAAGCGAAGTTAAGTGGTATTAAGCCGAAGCAAGCCAAAGACAGCAAAACACAGCCGAACAATGCCGTAGTCAGCGAAAGTAAGCCAAAGAAGCTGAAACAGGCGAAAGAAGTTCAACGTCTTATCGAACAAGGCGATGTATCCGGCGCACTAGCTGAAGCTGGTTTGACAAAGAAAAAAATCCCGATGCCGGAATCGCATCAGGGCGTTGCAAGTGGCGATGGAAAGCGTTCAAAGCGCATTACAATCCTTATGAGCGAGGAAGAGCGCAAGTATATCAACCGTGAAGCCAGACGGCACGGAATGACGATTGGACAGTTCGTGTACGCTCTGGCGGTTGCAGCGGCAGAAGGAAAGATTGAGTTGGAAAATTTCTTGGAGGATTGACGAAATGAAAAAGTTTGTAGCTCTTTTTGAAGGTTGGAACGGAAAGCATGACCACGAGTGTATGTGTTACACCATTAGTGTAAATGATGATTTTGAAAGTATTCTCGGCGTTGAAGAACAGGCAGAAAAAATGGCTCGAAGCGAGTATCCCCATCTAACAAAATTTGAAACGCTGTATATCAAGGAATTGATTGAAAGATAAACGCCAAGTTGTATGGAGGGTTGGCCTATGATTGCTTATAGACCTCATCGTGGCTCTTTGAAAAACGCTCTAAAGGAAACAAGAGTGTTTGCCAATGAATACGAAATGAAGCAGAGAATTGCAAATGAATGGAACCTAACCTGTGGGAGAAAAGAATTGAACCCAGAAAATATCGTAATTTCACAAGACGAATATTCCGATTACAAGAGTGGGTGGCAGAGGGTTCACGATGTTTGCATCACAAAGCTTGGAAACAGAAATCTCGTGGATGAGTTAGGAGCGATTCAATGTATTGGATATTGTTCGTATGACATTTCAAACGCCCCTAAAATTGGACAATGGATAAACGTAAAAAACGAGATGCCGGATGAATATAACCCGTATGTTATCGGATTTAGCCAAGACGAGTTTGACGTTGAGATTGTCGGATATGAACAGGATTTTGGTGAGTGGCGGGATAAAAACGGAAAACCGCACAATATTACATATTGGATGCCGTTGCCTGAACCGCCTGTAAAACATTGAGATAGTAAAGGAGCGATGTATGGAAAATTTCTATTGGGTCAAAATCCAGTACAATGATGACGAAAAATGCAGACGCTTTCAAACTCCGTTCGTTTTGTTTGCGAATGACAAGGATGAAGCAAAGGCTAAAATCGAGCGAGAAGTCCCCGGCAAATTCTCAATCGTTGGCATAGTTGAGCTTGATAAAAGCCTTGTATTCCATCCGCAAGACTTATTTGACATAAAATCCCAATCTGTACTTTGGGAATGAGGGGGGAGAGATTGTGCGCGCATACAAGCCACACAAGCACAGAAGCAAAGAGGAACAAGCTAAAATCAACGCAGAGGTAGCAAAACGTAAAGCAAAACTGGCTGAAAAGTACAATACCGATACGCAATATTACAAGGGAATTCCTGTTGAGCTGATTGTAAGAGAGGACTACGGTTGCTACAAAGCAAAGCGTTTCAAAATCAATGGAAGCAATCAAAACGTGTGGATTCCAAACTGCTACCTTGAAGATGACGGAACAATCAAGGCGAATATGAACATTGATTTTGTATTCCGTAAGTCTGTAAACCAGTTAAACAAAGCTGGAATCACGCAAGCGATTATTGGCATCAAACGCAAAATGCCAGAAGCAGATGTGCCAAATCTCAAAAGCACCATGCAAAAAATCGGAGATACAGGAACTTGCTAAAGCACAAACCCCTGTGCGGTCATTACGACTACACAGGGGTTTTCGTTTTACTTATCAGCAATGCAATCCCAGTAGAGATACGCCTTGCCGTCTGCTGCATCTGCGTCCTCAAGGAACGCCTTTGCCATGTCAGCGTAGAAGCCCGGAGTGTCAACGGACTGACGCTTTGCAACCTGACAATAATCCGAGTACATCATGTTCATGACAGCCCAGAAATCATTCGGGTCACAAGTGATATTCCGCTGCTTGGCAACGTCCTGTGTCTGTTCCAGCGTCCAGTGACAGCCCTTCGTACCGTCAGCGTTGACCATGCTATCACACCATTCCTCTGCTTCATCGTGGGTGAGGTGCTGGCGTGGCATCTTGATGGAGCGGCTGTCTGCACTGCCATGTTCGTACTGGCCAGACCGTTTATCCCAGTCGCCGTTCTGCGAGAAGCCGATTTGCGGCATCTTGCGCCCATACTCTACGTCAGGGTAGCGGGGGATAGGGTAGGGGTCGGTGTAACGGTTTTCCTCCTGCGGATAGTAGGGATAGCGGTCGTTGCCACCTTCCAGCTTGCGCAGGCGGCGTTCCATCTCACGTTCCCTGCGGTCACGCTCTTCCTCAAGGCGGTCACGTTCCGGCTCACGGTCTTTGTCGTGGTCACGGAGCATCATCATGCGGCGAAAATTAGTCTTGCCCATAATCTAATACCTCCTTAGGAAATGGACGCAGGCGCACCGGCGTGGGAGCGGCAGAAGCAGCCAAGATACTTAAACGTGCCGGTGCCGGTTGCAGATGTTGCCACACGAGTAGCATAGCGGGTGCGGGTGTGGATGCTCTCGGCGGTCGCCTGAGCGCAGTTGCAGTCGGTCAGAGGGTATGCGGTCGTGCCTGCACCTATGGTAATGACCACAGGGGCGTTGATGGTGGTTGTGTCCGGCAAGCTCTGGGCAACCACGATGCAATACTTCTCTCCATTCTGGTATGCGCCGGCAGGAATGTTGATGGTCAGCGTGTCATTGGCGAACGTCACCGCATCCGAGATTACAAGGTGCGGGCACAGACGGCAGCTTGTTTTGCAAGCCATAGTGTTTTCCTCCTAAAAAATCAGGGGCAGAGGTGTCTTACCCCTGCCCCGATGGTTCACCCGGCGTTATCGGGGAGTGTGTTGGTTAGCAGCAGCCGCAGCAGTTCACGCCCACGTTGGGGTTTGCTACCTGATAAGCGGGAATCGGACGAGGATTGACCCGGCTCAGGATGGTATCGGTCTGCTGGGACATCACGGTGGTCAAAAGCGCATTCTGACGATCCTGAGAAGCTGCGAACTTCAGGCTCTGGTTCTCAGCGGTCAAAGTAGCGATCTTATCCTGCGTGAAGTAGTCCATCATGCTGCGGAAGTTGGCGTTGCAGTTGTCCACGATGGCGCGGGCGTTGTCTGCGATAGCCTGACGGGTAGCGCAGTCCTGCTGTGCAATGGTGTACTTCAGGTCGCCGATCAGCTGCTTGTTCTCGCAGCAGCAAGATGCCAGCTGCGTGGCAAGTGCGGTCTGACCCGCCTGCCGTGCGTTGCCCTCCTGCATGATGGCAAGGCTGATGGCGTTGTCGCCGTTAGACACGCTGCGTTCCAGACCGTTCACGAGCTGTGCGTTCTGGTAGCCAAGCTGACAGATGGCGCTGTTCACACCAGCAAAGCCGTTTGCGATGTTGGTGTTGACGCCGTTCATCTGTGCCAGCTGATCATAGCCAAGAGAGCAGATACCGCTCTGGATGCCCGCCAGAGAGCGGGAGGTATCCTGCTGATAAAAGCCCTCAGACAGAGCCGCGCGGGTGTCTGCACCGCCCTGACCAGTTGCGCCAGTGCCGACCAGATAGGGGATGTAGCTGTTCATGCCGTTGTCACCGCCGTTCCGGCCATAGCCGTTTGTGCCCCAGCCGAAGATGATGGCGAGGATGATAACCGCCCACAGACCTTCGTTGCCGAAGAATCCACCGTTGTTATTGCCACCATCCTGCCCAGCCAGATAGCCAGTTGCAAAATCGTCCATAACAAAACTCCTTTCAGTTTTGCGTTATGCTATCCCACCGCCGTATGCGATGGGCGAAGCCAAACAAAAGCGGTTTTTGTCAAGTCCGCAAAACTGAGAAGCGTTTCGCTTAGAGGGATGCGTTATCGGGGCAGCGTCAGATTCAGGGCGCTTGCCAACTGGTTTAAATCGATGCCACGCTCTTTGGCTAAGTTCTGCGCCATCGTTCGGAGCTGCGCTTCGTTTTTGCCCTGAATCAGGTTCAAGCCCTGCATGATGGGTGCGCTCTGCCCACCCAGCTGCTGGATAAGCCCCATCGGGTTCTGCCCGGCACGAGCCAGATTTGCCAGCTGCATAATAGGGCTGTGAGTAATCATATCAAACGGAGAGGACATTGTTATTCTCCTTTCTTTGCTGCGGCAGCTGGCTTAGAGAAGCTCTTCTGCCACTTTTCCAGCTCATCCAGACGGTGGACGAGGGCGTTGTACTGCTCAATGGGCACATACTGCTGTGTCGGTGCAGCGGTCTGCTGTGCCTGTTGTGCTTGCATCTGCCGCCATGCTTCCGGGCTGTAGAACTCCTGCACATAGGATTCGCAGGTGTCTGGGTTGAGACGCTTGCAGTAGATCACACCACTGCGCAAGTCTGGGCAGTAGGTCGGTCTGCCGTACAGGTCAGACGGTATTGCCAGAAATTCTTCCCTGCTGGAAACAGGTCTGCCAAGCAGCCAACCGCCGTCCTGTGCCGACTGCTGAACAGGCTGCTGCCCATTCATCGGCTGCGGACGCTGCGGTTGTGCCTGTTGCATCTGCGCGTTCGGTAGGGGAGTGGCAAGCCCAACTGTTCCCATGCCACCGTAAGGATTGACAGGCTGCTGCGGAACGTAAGGCGCTCCGGGTGTCGGGTAATAGCTCATAATACATCCCTCCTATTGCATCCAGTGTACCGCATCGGAAAAAAACGAAAGACAACGAACGTCAAACGAAGGACAAAAAAAGAAAAGCGCCCACACGGAAAAATCCGCATGAGCGCTTAACTGATAAGGGCACACACTTTGGAGTGCAATGCTAAGATATCACATCATCCAATATATGGCAATGCTTTCGGCAAAACTAGTGCAAATAAAACAAAATCCCCCACTTTGACTACAACGTACCCCGCGTGGAACGCAGGGCTTCGGCAAAACAGGGGATTTTTTGCTTATCAGCTTATGTGCGTAGGAGTATACAGCGGAATAAATCGCTTCCAGCTGTGGCAGTGTCTAGGCCAATACCGAATAAGATACCAATCTCCAAACAGATGAAAAGTGGTGTAGTATTTTGCGATTCTTGCCACTCGTTCTTCTTTTGTATTGCACATAAGCATCACCATATAAAATCGTCTCCCGCATGGTACGCACTGCAAGTAGGCGGGCGGGAGACTGATCGGCGCCTATCTGGCAACCGCTTTTTTCATTCCCAGATAAAGCACTGGGCTAGCTGGCAAATATCCACCCTAATGCGCTTCTTCGAGAGGCCGGGCAGATTTCGTTGGTATTATTATACCACAATTCGTGCAAAAAGAAAAGCGGCAGACCCGAAAGCCTGCCGCTTTTGGATAACCAGAGCAAAAACTCCGATTAATCCCTAGACAAATTAGTATATCACACATCCAGCATTTTATCAATGCCTTTCAGCCGGTAGCCTATCGCCGTCCGGCTGTAATGCGTCTGTGCTGCAATGTCCGGCAGCGGGAGCCGCTCAACGTACCGCAGTAAGGCTATCTTACGGTCAACCCTCCCAAGCGGTGCGCTTTTGATAGCGGCGGTCATCTGCTGTCGGTCAAGTCCTCGCAGCGCAGGGGGCAGCACCACACGAGCCGCCGCCACAGGCAGCACCGAGCCAGAAGGGCTGCGGCAACTGTCCCGCGTTGCGCACTCGAACGGTCACGGCACGGTAATGTCCCATTTTGCCGCCGTTGGCAAAATGGTCACACACTGCGGGCCACAAAATCGGGTACGCACGCTGATCATAATAATAGCGAGGCGTTTGCTCGTATGTAGTGCTTGCCATGATATCCTCCTTACTGCGTAATTTCCTCAGCGTTCGCACTATCCTCAGCGTCCAGTGCGTCGTAGTACGCCTGCGCCAGAGCTTCTACTTCTGTGATGTCATCTGCGGTCAACAGTCCGTTGTCGTAGTGCATGTATGCTTTATCCAGCCAGAACACAACATCGCGTCCTGCGGCGATTTCCCGCTTAATGGAGCGAAGGGTCAGGTCATGGCGGGCTTTGGATTTAATTGCCATAGTCAGTCCTCCTTAGGTCATGGACGCTACTGCGTCCTCAAGGTCAGTAATGCGTTTGATGGGGTCAGCCTTGCCGGTAACGGTTGCACTGTCTGCATCGGTCAGGACTGTGTTCACGCCGCTCAGAGCGGGGATGGGCTGTGCACCAGGTGCAGTGAAGGGCATAGGCTCTGCCAGCTTGTAAGCAATTTGCACGGGGGTTCCGGCGGCGTACTGGGCGGCAAGGTAGGCATTCAGGTCGTCAACACTGGCAAAAAGACTAGTTATATCAGACTCTAACAAAAAACAAAACTCGTAAGTCGTATTCACGGAAAATAACCGCCTGTTAAAGTGACTACAACAAATAATTCCACCTTTTGAAATCCCCGGTGCAGAATGCGCCGGGAGGTTGATATAGATGTTGGCTTTGGTAAATTTCAGTTCGTTGCCGTCCAACGTGATAATCTTTGCGTTTTCGTTCCCCTCTCCTGTCACTGCATCCACCGTGCCCCCGTAGATGGTGCGGGGCAGATTGAGGGTGGCGGTTTGGCCGGTGTAAGGGGCGTAAGTGGTGGGGGCGTTCCCTAATTCCAGCTGGATATTTTTGTATGTTGCATTGCCACGATACGCCGGAGAAGAACCAGCATAAAACCGAAGACCAGAAATTCCAACACTTGCGATAATCGAAATTTTAATTTGTTGGTTTTTCTGTTCTTGCGAGTATTTCCATTTACCGTCAACAAGCCAGCCAACTTGGACAGTGTCGTCTGTTGATTCGGTTTCTACCTCGTAAGAAAGCACATATTGACCAGCAGGATAGTTTATTGATATCTCTTTGTATTGTTTGAAACCAACATTCCCCAAACTCCATAGGTTTTCCCCGCACCGCTCGACAGTCGCGCTGTCACGCCCTTTGATGGGACGAATGTTTTCGGGGCTGGGTGTCCCACTTCCCTCCTGCACGGGTTCCCACGTCGCTTTCACGCCCAGCGGATAATTTTCCACAGGGTAGCAAACGACAGGGTTACCGGTCTCCTCCAGCGGCGGGCAGAGCATATCCACGATGTGCTTGCTGCTCCATGGGGCAGAGTCGGTCACGGTGGTGTCATCAATTTGCGGGGCATCTTTGCCGTCTGCACCTGCCGGGCCGGGGTCACCTTTAGGGCCTTGTGGGCCGGTATCGCCTTTTTCGCCCTGCGGCCCCTGTGCACCCTGCGGGCCACGTTCGCCCTGAACGCCCTGCGGCCCCTGTTCACCACGAGGGCCAGTTTCGCCCTGCGGACCAGTGGCTCCGGTAGCACCTGTGGGGCCTTGAGGACCCTGATCACCCTGCGGGCCGACTGGGCCGATGGGGCCAGTGTCGCCCTTTTCGCCCTTAAAGTCACCGTTTGCAATGCCGTCCTTGAGCGCCTGCAAGCTGTCAGCGGCTTTCTGAGCACTCTGGTCTGCATTGTCCGCACTGGTGGCCGCTTCACTAGCGGCGGTCTGTGCATCGGTCTTGGCCTGCTCTGCGGCGGTGGCATCGGTGTGGACAGCATCCACCAGCTGTTGCCATGCAGGGGTACCCGGTTCTGGCTCTGCGCCGTCCTCTGTGCCGCTGTTGGCGCTGACACGATACCGCAGATCTTTGCTGGTCACGGTCTTGGTGCCGTTGCTTCCCTCAAAGGTGATGCAACCATTGCCGGGCTGTGCGGTCACGCTGGCGGGCACGTCCACAGAGCCGTCCACCACCAGCGAGGATTCCGGGTCTTTGCCGTCCGGGACGTGCCAGAACGCCCGGATGGTCAGCCCTTCCCACTCGCCGGTGGCAGTGACGGTAAGGCGGTACACGCCCCGGTTCTTGGTGTAGCCAAAGCGCACCATCTGCTCATAGCCGGGCACTTTGACGACGCCATTGGATGCGAGAGATACGCTTTGCTCAATCATGCTTTACTCCTTGTTGATGGTAGGCTTCTTTTCTGCCAGTGCCTTTTTCATCATGCTGACGGCCTTTTCGATTACGCTGTCCAGCACTTCATCGGTGATGAAAGGCTTCAGCCAGTCCGGCAGTGCGCCGCGCAGCGCGGCAAAGACCTGTGCCTTTTTCTTTGCTCCCTGGCCGCTGCCCATGATGCTGTTTTCTGCCAGGGTCACCAGTTCCAGCGCCCACTGCTTGACGTACTGCTTATAGCCCAGGCGGATGGCACCAACGGCCAGAGAGATAAAGCCCAGGGCCATCAGAACCAGGGCGACAGGGGTAGGGATAAAGTTAAGCATTGCTTCCATGTTTTGTTACTCCTTCCATGAGGTAATTATCAATTTTTTCCTTGCTGGCCTGCATAGCGGGCACGTTGTTTCCGGTCAGCTGTGCTTCCAGCAGGGCACGAACGGCTTCAAGCGTCAGGCGGTTTACTTCGTCGATTTCCCCGAAGCGGGACAAATCGCGCCCAAGCGCCAAAGAATGTTGCGCATAGCCCGTTTCTAGCGTTTGCAAGCGCTTGTCCATCTCGTCAAGCCGCTTGTTCTGCGCATCGTCAGGGGCTTTTGCCTTTTTGACGTACTTGTGGATAATTTCCAGCACCTTGTCGATGGTGATGGTCGCAGCGCATAGGCTGCCCAGGACGCCCAGCACCCACAGGAGAGCTTCTTTTTCGGTCATTTGCCCTCCCGGAGACGGGTCAGACCCTTCTTGCGGATGATTTTCGGGTAGTTGAGGGTGGTCACGTTGAGATCTACGTTGCCGGAAATGCCCGGCACGCTGCCCTTGCTGGTGTGCTGGTGGGCGTTGTAGGCAAAGGTCACGGCAGGTGTCTTTCCTGTGTAGTCGGCCAGCCAGACGTCGTAGGGGCTGAGGGCAGCACCGCCCATATACAGGCGTGTCTTAGCAAAGCTGGTGTAGGTATAGAGCTGGGCATAAAAGCCCATGTCCTCCACCTTTTTCAGGGCGTAGGCTGTCAGGTCGGTCAACGCCTGCTTGCCAAGAACCCTGAATTTGTTGTCCTCCACGTCCACTGCCACAGGCATTTCCAGCGTCTTGCCACGCAGGGCGTCAGCCAGCAAGGAAAGTTCTGCATCGGCCATCTCCTCGCTGGTGGCGTAGGTGTAGTAATACACGCCCACTGCCAGACCTGCCGCCTTTGCATGGCGGTAGTTTGCTTCAAAGGTCGGGTCGATGTACAGGCCGTCCACTCGCTTGGAGAGCCTGCGGTTTGTGCTGACGGTCTTGAGCATGACGCCTTTGTAGCCAGCGGCCTTGACCTTCTTCCAGCCCTCCGGTGTAATGCTGCCCTGATACCGGCTTACGTCGATGTAGCGGTAGGGCGGTGCTCCCGTCCACTCGGTCACAGATGCCATTGTGTCCTCCTGTTCTGCCTGTTCTTCCGCCAAAGCGGCAAAGAACCGGCTCAAAAAGTTAAAAAGTGCGGTCAAAAATGTGTTGTTTATTGCGATCAATCTCCCGGGCCCAAGAGTAGGCATTAAGCGCCATGGGTGGTCTCCTGCTGGGCCAGCAGCTCGGTCAGCTCTTTGTACTCGGCTTCGGTGATGCGGCCGAGGGCGTAAAACACGTCCAGCTTGTCCGCAAGGCCAGCGGTCTGGCCGCGCTCGATCAGGCGTTTACAGATACGATACAACATAGTTTTTACCTCCTTATGTGGTGGTGTCAGTGGTGGTGTCGTCGGTCATCCCCAGTTCCAGCAGGGCGACGCGGTATTCATGATCTACCGCCAGGGCATCCGTGTCCGCCTGCGCGGCCTGGGTCTCGGTCAGCAGTTCGGCAAGGGTGGGATAGTGGTAGCCGGTGAGCCAAATCTCTACGGTGTAGCCGCCGGTTGACGTTTCTGTTGCAAAGTGCAGGGTCCCGTCTGTCCGGAAAGTCGTGTTGGATGCGAAAATTCCAGTGCCATTTCCGTAGCTATGATTGGCGGTGCTGCCTTTTGCGATGTCTACTTCTTCGCCGTACCCGCCGGTAGGGCTGTTATATTTCGTCTTGACGTGCACGTAGTCCAGGCCGTCTGGCATTTTGATATCGTAGGTCTTCCACCTTTTTCCGGTTTCTTCGTAGTGGTTCCACACCAGCCGGGGCTCCGACTTTACCGCCACGGCGGCAGCGATCTTGTCATTGAGCGTTTTGGCGCTGAGGGTGCCGTCCGTAGCGATGTCCAGATAGTCGCCCACCTTCACGCCGCCCAGCGTGGTTGCCGTGGCGGCAGGCAGAGTATACGGCGTGCCAAACTTGGCGTCGGCCTGAGCTTTGGTATAGTAGTCGGAAAGATCGGCTTTTTGAATGCTGTCTTTCCACGATTTTGTATCATTGTCCCACGTCCAAATAGTGTCTGTGGTACCAACGACCGCCCACCAGCCGTTTTCGCCTACAGGAACAGCGGCTTTCAGAGCTTCCGGCGTGGCGTACCACCCCTGTGCACCGATGGTGATGGTGCGGACCTGCTCAAAGTATTCTTTTGTGCCCTGCAAATAAGTAGCAGACTGAGATTCCGAACTCTTTGAATTGATTTCGCTTGTCTTGGCAGCAGCAGCAGACAAAGCTGCATTTTCAGAGTCCGCTTTTACAATTGCAGAAACATCTTTTGCGGCATTTTTTGCAGCCTGTTCTGCTTTTGCACGTTCTTCCGCAGCGGAACTTGCCGCAGAAACGGCTTCCTCTTTTGCGTTGATGGCACCTGCAACTGTGCTCAGCTCATTTAAAGTGGATGCGTTGATTGGTGTGCCGTCCTTTATGGGTTCGTCGTTTCGGACGAGCGTTACAACTTCAGACGACCCATCCTCACGGACTAACGTCCACCTGCCAGGATATTTTGATATGCGGTCTTCAAAAACCATATTGGTCCTCCCCAGCCATGTATTCGCCAGAAAAAGTAACGTAAGTTTTGGCGATTGATTCTATGTCTGACAAAATGCTTTCAAGTTGGTTCATTGTCTCGAATCCGAGCCTATCCATAGACGTAGGTGTCGGCGCAGTTTTGGCATCCCCCGAGTTTTTTGAACGAATAGATTCGATATTTGACAACCACCTAGCAGCATCCGACGTGGTAAGATACCCGTTTATGTCCCAGTCCGTCTTGACATCTACGTCCGCACCGAGAAGTGAAGCAAGCTCTGATATGCCGGTTTCTATTCTCGAAAAATCTCTGTAGTCAAGAGCCCCTTTCATACCGGAAAGCCACTCTGCTTTTTCCTCATCCGTCCAGGTCCCGTTCACGGCTTTGCCGTAAATGAACTTTAGGCGGTCAACATCGTCTTGGCTTCTGTCTGTAATCCAAATCGCCATAGTCCCTCCTTAAAGCAAAATCTTTTTGCCGTTGCCGACTTTAGTCGTGGACGGAAGCGTGAAAGCAGGGCTGAACTTGTTAGAGCTCCAAGCATTGTACTGCTCTGTGAGGAAAAAAATCCTACCTGCACTAGACGTTCCAAGACTGTAAGTCCCAACGAGTTGGCCCACGATATGGTTTCCATCAAAATCTCGTAGCGCAGGAGAACGTGACCATCTGCGGATAATGTGATAAAGGGAGTCATCGTACGATTGGACAAAGACATTTCGAGTTTGCTTTGGTAGTACAGAACCCTCTTTTTTGAAAAATGGGTTACTGCCATTTACATAAACATCTGCGTTTTTGTATTCCGGGTCAAACATCTCATAAATAGACGGGAGAAAAACACTGCGAGAAAGCGTTCTGATTTCCGTAGTGCTACCGCCTACCGTGTAATAGAAAGAGGTAAGCCCAATTGCGGACTTGACGGCATCGTTGAATTTATTTTTGTAATCGCCATTCAACAATTTGTCGATGGAACTTCCAGCGTATGTATTGACGTGTGTCTGGTTCCACACCGTTTCAGCAAGAGGTTCTTTCCTGATAAGAAGTGTTCTTCCGGGACCATTTAAACCAACCTCATACCCATGTTTTGCAACAACAAACTCTACATCTTCACCGCTTTCTTGAATATAAACAGACGAACCTTCCGGCATATCCGACAAAGACGGAGCCTGACTGATAACGGTACACTTTGCAGATACGGAAGATACGAAGGCCGTGACTACGGCATCTCCACTGGAAACAAAAGAAATGTCGCAAGCAGAAACACCGCCTTTGTTGGAAACGACGGAAATGGAAACAACGTTGGGAGGAGATGCTTCCCATCCGATTGCTGGGGAATCCTCTGAGGAAGGGACAAGCGTTGCGGTTAAACGAACAGTCTCTCCAGGAGCAACGGAAATGGAATCCCTGTCAAGCCTAAGAGCACTTACGCTTTCCACCATATATCCTTCCATCGTACCTTTAAAACATCCGTTAAAGGTATACTTGGCATCCGTAACGAGAACGTTCGATGCATATCCAAACTGATGGTTTGCTCTAACAAAAGACAACGCATCAATATGGGGGCTTGCGCGAAATTCCAGGTTTACCTTTCTTCTGTTAGAAAGAAGCGCATATGTTTCGGTCAATGCATTTTTTGCACTGGAAGATACAGATTTCGATACAAGCGGATTATTGATGCTTTGGGTCGCTCCGTTCCCACTAGCTCCGGCTGGATAAAAAACGGATTCGCCGCCAACCTTGCACGATACGTTTTTTATTTTTGTCGAAAACGTTATTTCTGGGTATTTAAAGCTATTCAAGAGCGATATTTCCTCAATACCAGACCTCGTGACTGGAACAAGAGGGACACGTTCAATGTGAATGACCCCATCTCTGGATTGGTAAAGAGCCATCCCGGCTGCGTTTGCAGCAAGCTGAAGAATGTCTGCGTTTTTGTAGGAAGAAGTATCGGAGGAAATGTCGCAAGAATAGTCCTTTAATTCTTCCGAAATTTCGTAAGATATCCCGGGAACATCCAGAAGTTCCAATGCATCAAAGCACATCTGATACAGCGTTCCGCTCGTGTGCCCGGTATAGATGGAATCTTGGAGGAAAGACAGAGCGTCTCTAGCATCAAACGACGCCGTTATGCCATTCGCCGGAATTGTCCATCCAGAAAGAAAGAACTTTCCTCCATCAATCCATTCGATCGCATTTCCAATGTCCATGCCATACTGAACTGAAATCTCCTGACGTTCATAAAGATACCGATAAAGTCCACCTGGATTCACGGGGTTCCAGCGTTGTTCGGAGTTGTCAACAGAAAACGAAACGGAATCTTTGGAAAGCTGCCCAGAAATTGGGTCGCGCTTTGATTCGTGCGTATAAAAAAGCAAATCCGCTTTGCTAAATTGGACACGCAAACCAAATTCAACTTGCTCCACTCTGGCTCTGCGGCCCTGGATGCACCATTCTAAAATTTCCAAACTGATTGAATCATATCCGGAAACCTCAAAATCTACAGAGGATTCAACAGACTGGTTGTCGTCAACTTGTTTTGTTGCGACAAGATCGCTGCCGTTATAGACCGTCAATTTAAAAGATTTTGCATATTCATTTAAAGCGGACGACCATACGATTGTAATTCCGGGGATTCTTTCAGTGTGTGTTTTGCTGAAAGAGAAAGTGATAATCGGATGGTTTGTGTCAGAAACACAATCCATGCTTAAATACCCGGCGTTCTCGTAGGGTTCTGAACCTGGGACCAAAAGTTTGCTTCCGTCAAGGACCCACAAATTAGGTTCTCCGGTGGCATAATTGGCCAAAGAAGCAGAATCCAGGTCTGTGACAGACAACGTGTTGCTGAATAAAGCCTGGTTGGAAGAGCTGGCAATAGCGTCTGCTTGCGCCTTATCGTCAGAGACGTGATAAGTGATGCGAACAAACATCTCCGGAACAAGTGTTTTGTCGTATTGCTCAAGCCACTTGTTGGAAGGCAGAAAGCCCATGAATAATCACCTCTCTTAAACTTCAACAAGGCTAAGAGCCGTTCCGACCCATCCCATAACGTTTCCGTTGGACGGGGAACGCCTCCACATCCCAGCGGTTCTATCGGAAACGTACATTTGCCTTGTCGTGTAGCTTGCAGTTGCTTGGTTATAAAACCGAACAGTGCAGTAAAAGTTTGTGGTGAACGGCCCGATGACGTCCGCCCACTGTCTTGCGGTAAGATAATTCCATTTTAGGGAAATCTTCGCAACATCGTGCCGCACCACAGACCCAACGACTTTGCCTTGTACGTTTCGTCCAGAATCGACTATAGTGCTTGTTGTAGCGTCGTAGGAGGAAGGCTCAGGCAGCTCTCTGCCATTTACTGTGACGAGAGATTGCATAAAACGTAAACCTCCTTAGTAGCTGTAAACTTCGTCTCCCATAATCTGAAACCCACGCTCAGACTGCCGTTTCTCAACGGACGCAGTGATTTGCTTACCATCAAGGTAAATCTTGAGCTCTTTCCCTCCGGTAAGCTCGTCTCCGTACCGCTGGAAAATGTCAAGGAATGCGTTATAGCAACCATCATGGACGGCACTGCGGAGCTCTGCGGGGCTCGCTCCGCTAGCGGAAGAACTTGGGTAATAGCTACCGGAAGATGTATTGGAGTCATTGGCGGAATCATAATCGCTCGTGCCAGGGTAGCTCGAGTAGTTATTGTCTACGGACGGGCTGGAGCTTGTTCCGTACTTTCCAACAAGCGTTCCGACAATTCCTGCGATGGCGGCTGCAATTGCAACGCCGCCAGCAATCATGATGACGCCGGTTGGAATACCAAGAGAGGTCAAAACACTGCCGATTGTCTGCAAGATACCCATAAATGCAGCTCCAATTTGACCGATAAGCCCGGCAATGCCAGCGATGATAGATGGGAACTGGCTCAAAACGCCAGAAGAAAGGCCAATACTGATCGCCTTGCCGGATGCCGAGATTGGTCCAATCAGAGAAGAAAACGAGGACGCAATTTTACTTCCAAGACCGACGACCTGCGTGGAGATTTCGCCAAACTTGGATGTGATTCCATCCAAAATGTTCTTTCCGACAAGTTTTGCAGAAGAAAACGCTTTGGAACCAACGGTTTTAAGAGCACTGGTGAGATTGGAAACCAAGTCGGAAGCGTAAGACTTGACCTGTTTTCGGTTTTCTTCCCCCATTGCCTTCCAGATGATAGCTGCTGTGTTTTCGGCGACGGTTTGGATATCGCCTTTCTTGACCGCATCAATCATGCCCTTAATCGTGCCAATGAAGTCGCTCTTAAGACCGTTGTCGATTTCATTCCACTTTGCGTCAAACGTATTGACCATGTTATCAACAAAGCCATTTGCAACGTCTGCGCCATAGTCAATCATCTCGTTGCCCTTCTGCTGAACAACGTTTGCCAAATTGGTCATAGCTTGTTCAACATAGGGAGACGCAGCATTGATGCCGTTTGCAAGACCTTGAACGATGTAACCGCCAATCTCCGCAAATACAGTAGAAGGGGAGTGGATGCCGAGCACATTCTTGACCTTATCAATGACTGCATTGCCAACATTTGCAACAGCGTTTTTGGCCGTTTCAATCATGTTGTTCACGCCATCAATAAGACCCTGAATCAGATTTTTGCCAATATCAAAAAGACTAAAATTGTCGAATGCACTCTTGATTGCAGAAAGAATCTTCTTTGCGGTTTCAGCTACGCTAGAGATAGCATCGGTAATGCCTTTCTTTAATCCAGCGATAATATAGCCGCCTTGTTCGGCCATTACGGTAGATAGGGAATTGATTCCAAAGGCAGACTTAAAGCCATTGATGAATGGATTGAACACATTTTCGACAATCCAAGAAGCAACATTCGTGATTGCGTCTTGAATGCCATAATAAATACCGTAGACAATATTCAGGCCAACATTATTGAACGGCCCCTCTGCCACTTTCTTTTCAAAATAATCGGCAATTCGAGAAACTAGACCGCCCATGAAGTCGAGTGCTTCAATGAATGCTTCGCCAAAGAAACGACCGATGGCTTGAGCTAGACCGGCCCAATCTACAGAAGTAACGGCTCTAATAGCAAAGTCAACGAGGTCTTGACCGAGCTGGTAAGAGTCTGTGCCAGCCAAGAAATCAGAAACAGCGTTAATGCTATCAGTAATAAAGTTGAAAAAAACTCTTGCAAGCTTTTCAATCTCAACATTTTGAAGAGCATCAGAAAGCTTATCAGTTAGTTGCTTCCCAACACCAGTCCAATCTACTGTTGCTATCCAATCTGAAAGTTCGTGAAAAAATCCAGAAAAGCCATCAATAAAGGCGTTAAGCACAGATGTCCAGTCAAGCTGAGACAGGAAACCACCAAGAAGCTCAAACTCGATGATGAATCTGTCCGCAAGTAATCGGCCAAACAAATCCCAGTCTACAGAATCCACGAGCCCGTTAACGCCATCTGCAAAAAACGCTCCAAGCGAGGCCCAATCAATAGAATGGATGGCATTATAAATCATGCCCATAAGTTTATTTAGCTGTTCGCCGATTTGGGTTCCGATTTGGAAAGAATCGAGAGATTTTAATTTTGCCTTAATCTCGTCAACAGCGCTTCCAGCATAATCTTTGAACATATCATACTGGGAGAGGTCAACGTCGCCGAGCAGATTGCCAGCAGCACCGCCACTGCCAGAGCCAGAAGAGCCGGAATTTTGCGAAGGGTCGATAATGTTTAATTCATCAAAGCCCATCGTATAATCTTTGGCCGCTTTCGCCGCCGCTTTCGTAGCATCAGCAGTGTCATCCATAGCGCTGGTTACACCGCCAATATCTTTCTGTGTCTTGCTAAAATCGGTAAATTCAATTTTCTGCCCGAACACAGATGCAAGAGAGACCACAAATTCTTTGATAAGGTCAACTGCTGCAATCAGAACGGGGAGAATCGCCTTAAATGCGGGATAAAGAAGCTGGCCTACAGCCTTTGCAAGCTGCGAAATTTCAGACTTCAAAATGCGTACCATATTGGCGGGGCTACTAATGGTCTGCGCGAGGTTGCCTTGAATGTTGGTAGTCTGCTTCATAATGGCGATGTAGCGAAGAACTGCCTTATCTGCCTGAGACAGACTAGAAACCTGTTTATTAAAGCCCAAAGCAAGAAGTTCCTGCTGCAACCGTGCCTGAGACAAGTCAACGCCCAAGCGGCGAATAGGCTCAAGTTCTCCAGAGATAGCAGAAGCAATTGCGGTAAAGGTAGTAGCGGTATCTTTATTCCAATAGGACGATTCGTCATAGGCAAGTTGGGTCAGGTTCTTGGATAAGATATACGCTTTATCGCTTGCCAGGCCGAACGAAGTTGCAAGGCTTTGGATCGTAGCAATGTTTGTCATTGCTTCTGTCGGGTCGATGCCAAGCAGAGATTCCATCTTATTGATAAGCTCTGTTGCTTGACCGCTTAACTCGCCCATTGCGTTATTGAACAAGTCTGTTGCTTCATAAAAGTCATTGAACTTAGTAACGGCATTGGCAAGATAAGTGGCAATAGCTTTCAGAGAAACTAGCTGTGCTGCACGTTTCTTGATGGCTTCCAACTGGCTTGCCAAGCTTGAAAGGCTAGTACTTGCTTTCTGGTTTGCCGAAGAAAAGCGGGTTGTAGAATTGACAGCACTTTTAATTTTAGATGGAAGTGAAGAAAAAGAGCGCCCTACCTTGTCCAGTTTGGAAGCGAGTGGAGAAATAGCGGATGCCACTTTCTTACAAACTTCCGCAAAATCATCAAGCGTTTTAGAGTCCAGCTTCTTTGTAATGCTTGGGATTTTAGCAATGGAATTGATTGCACTGCTTACGCCACGCAAACTCTTAATGGAAGAATCGCTAATAGAAGAAATAGGGGAAAGGCCGTTCTTCAAGCTGTTCATCTTGCTGCCAAGTCCTGAAAAATCCATGTTTCCAAGATTGACGGACGAAATTTTGTTCAAAGCATTAGCAACAGAGCGGATGCCTTTTGCGCTTTGAGTAAGGTCTACATTAGCAAGACCGTTCATAAAAGACGTGATTTTGCTAAGACCGTCCAGCCCAGTAGATGCGGATTTAAGAGCGGAAATAGAAGCAGATAACTTATCAAGACTACTGCAAACCTTTGCCACGTTGCCTTTCGTCCGCAAATTAGAAATGGCGGCAGCGAGCTTGTCGATATTAAGCTCTGCACCCTGCGATTCTGCAGAAATTTCTACGGATAAGCTCGTAATATCAACATCAGCCATCACTACCACCATCACTTTCCATCATAGAGAACATCATTCTCTTGATTCGCTCCTGCGCCTCAACTGCGCGTTGGTATTCATATTCGTCTTTCTCCTTTTGGGTAAGAGGAATCGGTCTATCCATGTACTTGATGGGCTTAGACCCTTTCTTTCGGAACATATTGCCAACCGTAGAGGAAAGCGCAGATGCCATGTAAAAGCCGTTTCTCCACGCTTCAGCATTGGCTCTGCGTTCCCGCAGCTCCTCTGCGTCACGGTAGGCCTTCGCCAGCCAGACATCGCCGTACCAGAACTGGTCATAGGTCATGCCGATGGAGATGTAATAGGCTTCTACATCGTGGAACAGCTTGGAGAAGGAGAACAGCTCCCCCTCTCCGTCTGTTTCCTGAGATTGTGCGGTTACACAATCTCCCACGTTGCGTTTTTTGCGGTCTTGTCCTCAGTGTCAGTTGCCAGCAGAGACTTGGAAGCGTCCATGAACATCTCAAGCAGAACGCCCATCAGGTCTTCCTTTTCCTCGATGTGCTGGAACATCTCGTCCACGACCTTGCGCTTGATGCCCTTGTTCCGTGCGATGAAAGCACCATAGAACAGTGCACGAGAGTTGGACAGCAGATTGGTCATCTGGGTGTACTGGCCAATCTGAAAGCCTGCACGTTCGGTAGCTTCCACGCTGTCACGGGTGAAAGTCAACTCGTAAGTGTTCTTACCATCGGGGGAATGAAAGTTGATAACCTTAGCAGCCATAATAAATGCTCTCCTTTATAAATAGGAGCAGAACTAAATCCGTTGTTCAGTTCTGCCCGGTTTGATTGATTCGATTTTTGCGGTTTAGCCGCCATTGACAGTCAGGGTCTCGCTGAACTCAGGCTTCTTGGTGAAGATGCAGTTGATAGTCATTTCCACAACCTCGTCCACGCCAAAGCCGGACAAGCCAACCTGATGCATACCCTGCCAAGTGAAGCCGGAGCCGTCCTGCATCTTCAGGGCGTAATACTTCACGGTGTTGCTCTCGGAAGTCTCATCATAGCCAGCGGCCTTGACCTTCGTATAGTCAGCCTTGTTGTAGTTAGCGGTGAAAGACTTGGTGTCGCTCTGGATGATGCCAAAGATGTTGACCTGCATAGGGTCAGACAAGGTAGTGGCATCCAGAAGGTTCGGCTCGGAGATCAGGTCGGGCACATCCTTGATGTCGCACAGCTTCGTCAGAGCGGTTGCGCTGTCGCCACAATACAGGGTGGTATTCAGACCGGAGATAGCAGTACTCATAGAATGTTTACCTCCTTAGTTTCGGTAAATCATTCCGTCCTCTCCGATTGTTGCCCCGTAGCTGCAATCAATCCGATAGACGGAATTGTTGTACAGCCCATTCAACGGGGCAAACGATTTGCGATAAAATTTAAGCGGTTCAAGAACAGAATCCACGATTCCAACGATGGAACGTGCTTCTGCAATGCGTCCGGTGTTCTTGTTGGAGTAGACACGCACACGCAGAGAAACAGCGGCATACTTGCTGTGCCCGGCAGAATCAATGTGCACAGGCAGATTGCTGTTTTCCTCTATCTGCACACACGGAAACTTCTTGACATTGCTGTCATTGATTTCACCAGTGACAAAGATGCCGGGGACTTGCTTTCGCAGTTCCGTAGCAACAGCCGTGAAGATAGAATTGAAATAATCAATCAACTATTCCAAACCTCCCTCCACGTTGCTTCGACTTGAGAAGCCATTTCCTCAACAGCTCCCCACATAGCCATAGCCGCATCGTTGCCGCTGGTGTAATTCAACTGACCTTTGCCGGGAACGGTATCTACATAGGTTCCAGCATTGCCGGGGTCACCGTAGTAGTACCAACGTCTGCCAGCACCCTTGCCTTGACCGTAAGAGCCATGCGCCCCAACACCGGGCGGTAGTTCACCGCCATATCCGTTGTGATGTGCGCCAGTGCCAAACTCGATAAAGGCAACTGCCTTGCCCTCGGCAATGATGGTGCAAGTCTTGTCTTTTTGGTTGATATGGCATTTCACGTCATTGGAGCCAGCGTATTCCGCATTAGCGAAACGCACCTTTGCGACTTCAAGTCCCAACCAAGAAAGACGAAAAGCAAACGCTCTAGCTTTTTTGTTCAGGGTGGCCTTGTACTCCTGTATCTGACGTTCCGCATCACGAAGTCCGGCATCGCTCAACCTCACTTTAATTTTCACTTGCAGCCACCTCTTTCAGCGCATACAGCGTGTCCGTAATATGCTCTGCGACCTTGACCACAGTGTAATTGAAGGGCTTTGAAACGTCTGTCTGAAACCAGACGTGTGTGCCTTGATAAAGCGGGGTGTTGTGCTTTTTGCTGGACGAACTGACAACGTAGCTGTAATCCGTGAACGTGCCGAAAGGGTTTGCTTCCGCAGCGCCGGTAGGCGGGCTGACATTCAGCATTAGCTTTGCGGGTTCGCTCCACGATTCGTATGCGGATTCGCCAGTCTCGTTTCCCCACTCGTCCACAACAGGCGTTTTCTCGCCAACAGGGTTCGAGTACCACAGCGGGCGCTTATCCAGCGGGCTTCCATTGAACATCAGCCGATAACACCTACTCTCGGAACTACTTCATTTAGCAGGGACTGTGCCACATCAGAGCTTTCCCAAACACGAGTAATGCCATTGTTGGTGTAGCTCGTCTGTCCGTTTGCACCGATGTGGTTATACAGTTCCGCTGCAATGCGTATCTGCAACGACTGATACTGCGAGGGCAACTCGTCCGGTCTGTTGCCGAAGGGGTAGCCCTGTGCAAATATCTTGTCTTTGGCAAAATCAAGCAGCAGGTCGAAGAGTGGGTAGTCCTCGTCCGTGATTTCACGGTCAAGTGCAGGGGCGATGTACTGCCCCAGCTTGACTGCCGCTTCGGAATACTGGTCTCCCATGCTGCTTTCCTCCTTTCGCCTTAGTAAGCCTTGATGCAGTACACAGCGTCCATGCGCTCAAAGGACGGCAGGACGATTTCAGAGACGTAGATGTTGGTGTTGACAGGATGCACGGTCTGCTCGGTGGTAATAGCAACGCCAGTGTTCACAACGGAAACCTGTGCGTTGGAGATGCCAGCCATCAGGTCTGCTTCCTCAGGGGTGGCAACATAGTACATATTGCCTAGAGAGCCAGAAGGAGCCAGCACGACATAGCCATCAGGCAGATACTTCTCAGCAACAGCGGTCTCCTCCGGCTTGAACATCTTGTCATACAGATGGATGCGGATGCCGGATGCGGTTTCGACAACGGAACGCGCTTCGGAATCAACCAGCACAGCGGTTGTGGTCTTCATAACCGTCAGGAAACGGTTCTTGATTTCATCCGCAGCAATCATCTTGTGGAAAGTGTTGGTGTTCATGTAGGCATCGGTGATAATCTCACCAGTGTTTGCTAGCACGGTGTTTGCGGCAGTGGTCATCGTGGCGATGGGGGTTGCAGTAGTAGGAGCATCCCATTTCTCCTTGGTAGCCAGAGCCTTGTAATTGGACTGCTGCCAAGTGCCATCAGGGTCGTAATCGTAGACGTAACTCACGCCGTTGGATTCGATGGAGATGCCGGGCTTGCCAGTCTTAGGAGCCAGAAGCTGCCACACCATTCGCTCAGGCACAATGCGAGCTCCGGTAATAAGCTGTGCGGTATCATCGTAGACACGATTAATAACGTCTGCCGCAAACTCCTGATTGGTAGCCAGAACAGAGATAATCTTGCGGCGGTCTTCCTCGTCAATGTGAGTGCCCTCACGGAAGAACGGCATATTGGTCTCGGTCATCTTGATGCCCTGACGAGTACGGAACGTAGCCTTAGTGTCGAACACGCTAGGCTTCAGCGAAACGCCAACGCCCTTGTGACCACGCAGCCACTTCAGTTCCATGCTGACCTTCTTACGGGCGGGGAACAGAGCATCAGAAGCATAGGGCTGCGCATTGGTCGGGTCATTCGTCCAGTAGGCGGCAATCGCAGCAGGGGAGAAGATTTCATTCAGATTCAGTGCCATAATTTAGTCCTCCTTACTCGCTCTTTGCGCCAACATCGGTACGGCAGAAAACGGCGGGAACAGCCTTTTTCAGAGCGGCAATATCGTTTGCAGAATAGGTAAAGCCAGACAGCTTTGCCTTGTCCACATCAATAACGCCCTGAATCAGCAGTGCGCCATTGGGGTTGACGGCAGGGTCAACAGTGTGCAGCAGAATGCCAATGGCATCGGTGGCTGCATCAGCAGCACTAGTGCCAGTAGTGGCAGTAGCTTTCAGACCAGTCTTTGCCATAGGATAACCAGCCGGAACAGCATTGGTCTCCTTGACGGTAAAGGGAATGGCAACGTAGGTATCAGCAGCCAGAATAGTGCTTTCAGGAGCCGATACCGGAGTATTGGTGTACTTCATGTTTTCCTCCTTAATGGAAAGCAGTCATTGCGTCACTCGATGCCTTGTTTGCGTCTGCGCGCTCCTTCGCAAAGCGTTTAGCAAAGGAAACACCTGCGCTATCTGCGCCGTCACCATTGCCATCAGCACCCGGAGGTGTGGGCATATCCTTCAGCAGAGAAGCCTTGTATGCGGTGTCGTGGGCGGTCATAAACTCCGACTGGAACTTAAACACCTTGTCCATGTCACCGTCAGCCAGTGCAGATGCAGCCTTGTTGGCAAGTTCAGCGTCATAACCCTGTGCAACGAACTTCTCACGGTAAGATGCGAGGGTCTTTTCCTTGACGAGGTTCTCCTTGTCGGCAGTCAAGGCTTCAATCTGCTTCTGCATCTCTGCCAGCTTGTCAGCCTGCTCCTGTGCGGCATTCTCGTCATCGGTACGCTTTGCCTTGAGTTGCTTCTTGTACTCAGCAGCTTCGCCATTTGCTTTCGTCACGGCGTTGCGCAGCTTCTCAACCTCTGCGCTAGGGTCTGTAACCTTTTCAAGCGCAGAAATGATTTCATCGGCGGTCATGCCCTCTTTATAGGCATCACCAAGCAACACATTGAGTTTCATATTGTTAATTTCCTCCTGCGTTTTTTTTACCGTTGCTTCCCTGCAACGCTGCGAAATTTGTATCCCGGCTTCCCTGCCGTGTTTATAGCAAAGGGTTATTCGCCCTCTGTTTCTTTGTTAGTATTCTCAGGCTGTTCATCAGTCGATGTTTTGTCGGCATCAACAAATTGTTTCGCCTGTGGCTCTTGCGGCTTCGGTGCTTTCCCATCCTCGCCCAGCTTTCCAGCAGCAATCAGGAAAGGCTTGCTCATTTCATAAGCAGCCTGCGGGTCGGGGAACAGACCGGGCGTGGTGAACGCCAGCTGCGGGTCAATCGGCTGCTGAATCATCTGTGCGAAAATCTGAACTTTGCTCTGCTGGTTATCGTACTGACGGCGTGGCAGTTTGATGTTGATGTCGCTTGCCATCAGCTTAGAGCCAGCCGTGTCACGCAGGATTTTCAGCATTACAGACAGGCTTTGGCGTTCAGCGAACTTGAACATATTCTCGTACTGCTGCGCCCTCGCTTCAGTGTGATTCCAGCCGTTGCGGACGATGACTGCTCCCACGTTATCGGACGTTGCATTCTCGCTACCAGTGGCACTAGGCATGGCAGTCAGACTGCGGTACACGTTCAACATGGAATCAAGCAGGGTCTGGCTCTGCTGCTGGTCAAGCTCATTTGCAATCTGAGAAACAGAAGCGGGCAAGCTGGTTGTAGATTTCAAGCACATTGCCCCAAGTTCTTTGACTTGTTTCAGTGCGTTATCATCCACAAGGCAGTTGGTAAACACCATGATGGACTGAATAAACTGCGCCACACCGTCCAAACGGTTGCTTTCAAGGTCGTTGATGGCATCCAACACAGGGATAGCCGGTTCAAACGAACCCATCCGCTCCGGGTTCAGCTTGTATTCGACCATCGGCAGCATTCCGAGAGAATGGTTCTCCGATTTCGTAACCTTACCGTTGTCGATTTCAAAGTACTGGTTTGGTGTATACACGCAAATCAGGTCGTTTAGGTCATTTTGATAATTGCGTGGAATGTGCAGCACGTTGGCAATGGGTTTGTGCCCGATGCCGGAGTTGTAAATCACATACGCCATATCCGGGTCGGGAACGTCCACCAGCAGGGGCGTTTCGTCCGGGTAGTTACCGTTGTACCCCTTGTCAGGGAGAACAATGCGGTATCCCTGTCCGCACTCCAACATCCACTGCCAGAGCCGCCGATCAAGCGAATCCTTGCCCTCATACTGCAAGGCGTTGGACAGGCGGGCGATTTCCTCACCGTCACCTGTTGCCGTTTCAGACCGCACATAAGAGCAGGGAGTGCCGCTCATGTAGCCGGTGTAGAAGCCAACGCACTCGTTTGCGTGGTTCTCTACAATGCGATTTGTGATTTCAGCGTGGTACTCCTTCGTGCGATGGAGGACAGGCTGGCTACCCAAGTAGTAGTTGTGCAGAAAGCGAATCTCGTTCTTGTTCAGCAGATGAATAGACTCCGCCTTGCCCATAACCACTTTCAGCACGTTCGATCGATTGATTTCCGTCTCCGGTGTTTCAATTGGTCTACGTCCGGTCAGTGGATTATTCAAAAAGCCGTCAACGACTATCTGATACTCAGCCATGCGTTCCTCCTTTCCGGCAAAATAAAAAGCGCAGCAAGACAAACCTGTTAAGGTCTATCTCACTGCGCTTACAACTGCGCTTCAAAAGCTATTCAGTTTTTAAACTTTGGTACGGAGACCCATGTATCTTTTGGAAGGTTGGAATCTCCAATTGTAATCCAATGGCAAAGAGGGCACAGAAGGGAGAACTTTCCTTCCACTTCGCCAAGATAACGTCCACAATCGCAAGGATTGCCGTGTGCGTCTTTTCGGGGACGCTTACATCTGACTTTTGCTACCATCTGTGCTCCTTTCTTTGGATTTCTGGAAACAGGCTGTTGAGCACAGACCTGTTAGAAGCTACTGGGAAACTGTTCGCACTTCCAGCCGTGCTATTCTTCGCCCGAAGAAAACCATTGCAGCCTTTACATTCAGTTGTTGGACAGACGTAAACGGGTAAGCTGCAATTTTGGTGCTGCATAATGGATTTGAACCAATGTATGTCCGGTTATGAGCCGGATGCTCTAGCCATACTGAGCTAATGCAACATAAAAGCCCGGCTTGATTGGTTAACCGCTGCTCTTTGCAATGTCATGCCTAACCATTGCATCGAGAGCCGGGAGTAGCGGTGGAGGATTCAGAGAATAGAAAGCCAAGCAAAGAAGATGGTTGTGCTGCGTAACGGAATCGAACCGTTGCTTGCCAGCCGTGGGGGAGACAGTCTGGCATTCCCCTTACAATTGGAAACGCAACATATAAAGCCCGGTGAAGGCAAAAGAGTGAGAAAACCTCCACCGGTGAAAGGAGGAATATGCCTATTGACGCCCAAGCAAGTAAAAATGACAAAACCTTGCTGCGCTGGGCTATTCCTTAAGGGAAGCTGCAAATCTTCCTGCGTACATTATAAGCCTTGTCAAGTGGTGAAATCAAATAAATAGACCCAGCGAACACAATATATTGTGTTTTTAATCAAAAAGGCCTCTTGACAGGCTCAATTTTACTGATTCCGTTATACAATTCATCGGCAAGCTGTGCCAGACTATCCGGTGCATCATCGTGCGGAACTTTGCCAAGCTGCGTGAACATTGTCACCTGTTCCATGAATGCCTTGTACTCTTTCGACTGGTGCTTTTCATCAAGGAAGTAGAACCGCTTGATGTCCGGCGCATACTGGATGATTCTGGACAGCTTGCTTTGACCACTTGGCGCACGTTGGCTGCGAACAGAGCAGTGATAACCCTGCTGCCGAAGCTGGCTGTCTACCACGTCACAGTATTCGTCACCGCCGTTGTTGGCTTCGCCGCGCACCACATTGATTTTGTGCTGGATGATTTTGCCCACGACTTCCGGTCTGGTCACGGTCTTATCGCCGTTATTGAACACAAGGTCTGGGATGAACACAGCATCTCCGTACACATAAGCGATAGGACAGGCGGTGAAGTCGCCGCCGCCCCATGCAATATCCATTACCATAAGCTTGCGATCAGGCTCGCCATCAGGCAGAACGCCGTTGAAATACCGCAGTTCATCAGCAGGGAACAGCAGACCTTCACGCACATAGGGCTTTCCCATGTACTTTGCCCACCATGTCGCATCGTCAATGCTGGCTTTCATATCGGCATAGTAGGCATCGTCAAAGCCCACGCCATAGTCATAATTGAAGTTGCTGTGTCCGTTCTCGTCCACCGCAGGAATCACCCGGAATCGGTACTTCGGGTTGTCTGCATACTGGTTCTGGATGCGACCCAGAGGGTCAAGCACATTCCAACGTGTACCAACCATCAGTTCCAATGCGCCTTGCTTTTTACGGTCTTTCAGCTGGTTCAGATAGGCATCATACTTGTTGTTCAGACGCTCAACGTTTAGGCTTTCCTCCAAGTCCTCGATCAAGTCATCGCTGTACAAAACGCCGCCCTCGCCGATTTCAACAGCACCAGTCAGCGTACCGCCGATGGAACGACAGGTCAGGGTGGGAAAGCGCTTTTTTCGGTTCAGGTCAACGCTTTCGTCCTTTGCGCTTTTGTCCACAAGCTGAACGTCAGGGAAGATTTTGCCCCAGTTGTAGGTAACAGGGTCAGTGATGATGGACAACACTTCACCATAGAAGCCGTTGGTCAGCTTGTCAGAGTGTCCGCTCATAACCGATGCAACGTCAGGGCGATTGCCCATCAGCCATGTGATGAAAAATATACAGAGCGTACTTTTTCCTGTACGCGGGGGCTGACTTACCCCAAGAAATTCTACACGGTGGAAAAATAAGTCCTCTAGGTCACGAACCAACGTCAAAAGAACCTTTCTTCTCGGCTGGTAGAACTTCTTCTCCGGCGCACGGTTCCATTCGAGGTAGATACAATAGCTGTCGAACACATCCTTTGCTTCAAACAGGTATGTCCGGCTAATAATGTCATAGACCTTCGCCACGTCCTCGCCTGTTTTCATCTTGCCCATCATGGCTGCGCAGACGGAGCGCAGCTCACCAGAGTATTTGTAGGCGTCGAACCGCTTGTCTTGTAGCAAAGCGTCCCTCAGGTTCACCACCGCCTGAAACCAGTCCTCGTAGACCTGCGCTTCGGTCGGATTCTGCTTTGCATACGCTTTGATGCTGTCGATGATGGCGATACACTGCTTTGGCTGCATAAAAAAATAGGCACCCCCTACCTGAAAATGTAAAGAGTGCCTACAACTGCACAAAAATTGAATATTCGATTTTTATAATGCAATTTTAGAAAATTTCTTTCTCAAAATCAATTAAAAGAACTGCCCGACCGTTTCTAACCCTTTTTCTACCTTCTTCATTATGCTGTTTTCGGAGAGATACTCCATACCTTTCAAGGTAATCTGCGGGTGAATCGGCTCTACAATATGTGGGAACTTGTTCGTCAGGTCTTGCGTGTAGACCAGACCACGAATGAAACCGTTCATTTGCAGTTCGATCATAATCTGCTCCCAGTCAGAGACCTTTATCTTCATTGCTTTTGCAGAGATAAGCTCATAGTCAAATTCTTCATCGCCCTTGTGCTTATCCAGCAGTTTGAGAATTTTGTAGATGGCATTAAAATTGTCCATAAGCTACTCCTTTCACCTGTTCTGTTCAGCAATCCGATACCATGTCTGGCGGGTCACACCAAGCTGTTTGGCAGCGTCATTCTTTGTATAATGTCGGCTCACGTTTGCCATCACAACCAACTTTCATAACGTAATCAAGATATTGTTTTACCATCGTACTATCTTCGCAAATGCTGGCATACATAGCAAGCTGGATATTCTGTCCTAAGTTTGATTCAGTTGGTTTAATGGTTAATCCTTCATTTTCAAAAATCAGAATGGAGTTTGCTAATTTGCATCCTTCAACAAAAGCAAACAATTCTTCGTATTTCACAAAATCAAAAATTGAACGCAGCTTTGTTGTTCCATCTTGAACAATCAAATTACCGCCATGAATATTTTCTAGCTTTTCAGTTAAATCCATCTTTTGTTTCTTACTCATATTGATGTTCCTCCAAAAGAATGGTATACTGTGGTTGCACCATTCTTTTTCCTGTTTTGATGAAGTTGGTGTACTCTTAGCGGTGGCTTGTGGTTGGGCTGCCGCTATTTTTATTTGCGTATCTTTCGACACGCTCATACCAAGTGGATTTCCCGATGCCAAGCTGCTTGCAGCACTCTTTTACGGTAATTTTGCCTTTTTGCTGTTGCTCTAATAGGCTTTCAAACTGCTGCTCGTCAACTTGCTTTTCCTGTCTGCCAAAGCTACGGCCTGTTCTGGCCGACACTCTCTTGCCATCAACAATAGGCATGGCAGCTATGCCCTCTGCCTGACGTTGCTTGGTTTTCTTGCGTTCCTGTTCAGCTACTGCGCCCAAAACCTCAATAAGGATGTTGTTTACCATTTCTAGCACCCACGTCTGGTCTTGGAAGTCAATAAGCGTAGTCGGAATGTCGAGAATGCGAACAATCACGCCTTTTTCTTTGAACCATTGAAGTTCTCGCTTCATCTCGTCTTTGTCACGCCCGAATCGGTCAAATTCCTTAACAATGATCTCATCCCCAGCCTTGACAGTCTCTTTCAATCGTTTATACTGCGGACGGTCAAAGCTGCTACCTGTCATTTTATCACAAAATACATTCTCGTCCGGGATGTCAAACCGATCTCGTGCGATTTTAAGCTGTCTCGCAAGATTTTGCTCTTTGCTCGACACTCTCGCTAAGAAATAACGCATTACAATCACCCATTACTTGTCAATTTTGATTTTATAGGAGTATTCATCCAGTTCCTTCGTGGTTTTCGGCCTAAGAATGACTTCGTAATCCAGTGCTTCTGCAAATTCGCATAATTTTTTCACAGACATATTGTTGCCCTTCAAACGTTCTCCAACGCCAGAAGCAGACTTGTAACCCATATCGTTAGCAAGAACTTCCATCGTTTTAGGAGGGCGGCTCTTAATCATAATGTCTTTAATGATTTCGGTGACAGTCATTTTAATTTCCCCTTTCTTATAACGGCTCCTTTTCTGCATCCATGTTACCATGTTTTCATGGAAATGTCAAGCGTTTGTTTTTATATATTATATAAATATACTCTAGTATGTATAAATACATACTAGAGTAGTATAGGAATGTTTACTTAGTTAATCGCAATCAGGTAGAAAATTTTCTATAATAAGGAGTAATTCTTCCAAACTTCATTTCCGTAAAACTTTGGGTCTTGACAAGCATATTTTCACGCTTTATACTTGTTCCAGCGAAAGCGAGGTGATAGGCTTGGCAAGACGAGCAGAAACCTCGGAACGTGATAAGCTGCGCATGATAAGCACCCGGCTCACTGAGAACCAGATCGCAAGCATGGAGAGCAGCGCAAAGGCATTGGGTATCTCAAAGGTTGATGTTATCCGCATGGGTATCGAGTGGGTAGCATCCTACGTTGAGAACATCAAAGCATAAAAAAATAAGCTACCAGCGGAACTTTGGACGGCAACGCTGATAGCTTATCCACATCACGAAACGAGAACCTGCAACCACCAAGGGGGCAGTCTCCCTTTTCGGAATCTATTATACCAAAAAGGGCTGCTCTCCGCAAGAGTTAGGAGAAAAAACATGAAATTTCCCACGAAAACCGAAGAATTTCTGAAAACACTCGCCCACGGCAAAGAGCCGACCAGCGAGGACAGGGAGTACGCAGAAGCGCTGGGTAAGCTGTCCGAACTGAACTACCGGGCAGGGTACGAAGCGGGAGTGACCCAAAATAAGAGGTAATTTTTGTGCAAATCTACAAACTTTTAGATTTTGTACAGATACCAGTACTACATTAAGCGTTTGCGTAATTGACAAGCCACAACATATTGCGTATACTGGTTGCACCCACATGAAGGGAGGTGAGTTTATGTACAGTCCGTATCTTGAACGCCACAATCACACGTTCACTGTTGCGCTGACCGAACGGCAGTTCCAGTGGCTGAAAGCCTATTGCACTGAACACAAGGTCGCACAGGCCGCAGCCATCCGTGACACGTTCTTTGAGGTGCATCCCATCCCGGAGACCGATGAAAAAGAATAAGACGCCCGCTAAAGTTTGGCGACCACAGCGAACGTCTTATGAAACACTCAGAGAGTATAGACCCTCTTTGGGTTATTATACCAGAGATGGCCTATTCTCGCAAGATAGAAAGGCTAAATTTCTATGAATAATAATCTTGAAACCATCCGAATCTTCTCCGAAGATGTTATCCCTGTGTACGACACCGACACCGGTGAAAAGGTTGTGCTTGGTCGGGAACTGCACGAGCGGCTCAAAATCAAGACCGCATACAAAGACTGGTTTCCTCGTATGTGCGAGTATGGTTTTGTTGACGGAAAAGACTATGGCTCATTTTTGAGCAATAGGTCTGATGGGCTTGCTGGAAAGCCCAGAACCGACCATATTATCACTCTGGACATGGCAAAGCACATTGCAATGATTCAGCGGACACCTGAGGGCATGGAGATTCGCCAGAAACTGATTGACCTTGAGAAGAACGTGTCCGTCAACCAGTTCGCAGGGCTTTCTAAGGAACTGCAAGCAATCCTTGTGATTGACCAGCGCACCATGAAGCAGGAGCAGCGCATTTCCGCTCTTGAGAACACTATGACTATCGATTACAACCAGCAGCGTGTGCTGAAGCGTGTTGTGAACACGGTAGTTATCAACGCTCTTGGTGGCATGGACAGCCCGGCCTACAAGAGCCGCAGCGTCTCTCAGAAGCTGTTCATGGAATGCAACCGAGACATTCAGGACTGGTTCAATGTGAACAGCAGAAACAACGTGCCGAAGAAGCGGTTTGATGAAGCTGTCGAGTACATCAAGAAGTGGAGACCGTGTGCAAACTCTGTTATGCTAGTTCAGGTCACAAACGGTCAGGCTCAGATGCCTGTGTGAAAGGAGAACGAATATGATTAACGGCGATAAGTACGAAAACCTTGAAGAATACATTAGCGACACTCTGGAAAACATGGAGTGGCTTTGGAGAACGCCTGACGTTGGAGAAACCTACAATGGGCGAGTGATCGCTTGCAACGGCAAAGAGGTTGCGTGTGGCTATCTCTCCTACGAAGCAGACGAATACGGCGATTTGAGACCGTACCTGCGCGACAACGGCAAGATTGTCATGCGTGACATTAACTATTGGATGCCGATGCCGAACGTGACCAGCGCATTAAAGAAGTAAACAGCCTATAAGAAAAGCCAGTGGTTAGAAAATATCTAGCCGCTGGCTTTTTGTGCTATGCGATTATTTTTCTACAAGGTCTGCGATGGCTCCTATTTGTATTTCTCCATTTATTTAACTGGCGTTAATAGAATTTCCGTGCTAATCGAAAGTTCAATATGATAACCGTCTTTAATGGTAACATTCTGCTTTTCGCCAGCTTTTTCAAATTTCAGTACATCGCTCACATCGTCAGAATTTGCATCAGACACAACAAATACTGTCGCTTCTTTGTTTTGATTCTCAACTTCGTATGTACCAGTCGGAACCATGTACCAGATATATTTATAACCACTCTTGTTTGTTTCTTCTTTTCCATAATCACCAAGAACTTCATCAACTAAAACAATAGAGCCGTTCTCTTTTACGGCTTCTTCCGAAGTAACAGACGGATTTTCAGATTCTGTCTTTACAGATGACGCAACGGATGATGTTGGTTTTTCGCTTTCAGAGCTAGCCGAAATATCTGTTTTGTCACGAGGGCTTACCAAATCCATAATAAAGGCCAATACAAACATTATCGCAATGACTTTGAACCAAAATCTTTGATAAACAGGTTTCGGAGGTGTATTTTCTCCACCGCACTGCGGGCAGGTTTTAGCGGTAACTGCTATCCTTGCGCCGCAGTGTTTACATTTTACGAGTTTTGCCATTTTACAATGCCCCTTTCTTACGGTCAAGTATAGCACAGATTAGATCAGGAAAGGGGTCTTTTTGTATTTTTCGGAATTTTTGGAGACTTGCACAATCAGATAGGATTTGTTTTGTGAAGGTGGGGTGGGTGTTGGCAACACGAACCCCGAAAAACGCCTTTTTCTTTGGAAAATTTTATCGCGGGCATGACCCACCCCACCCCCGGCGCTCCCTGTATACCCCGCCGGTGGAGACCCCAGCTCCAAGCACACCTGGACAGACCGCATATCACAGGCAGCAGGGCAGGCCGTGCCAAATGCAAGGCAGACCATGCACGCCCGGACGCTTTACGCGCTGCACCGGTCTGTGCCCGATACCAGACAGCCCGCGCCGTGCAGATCGTACCGGCGGCGGCGCTGGACTGTCTGCGCAATGTGTCCGGCAAACTACACTTTTTCGGATGCAAAATATTTTCCATGCAAACGTGTATAAGTGTTGCCTGTGCAACTTGACTTTTCCATGGATTCATGTATAATATAATCAGAACACGGAAACATGGAAACATGGAAACAAAATCAACCACAATACCGTTACAAAACAGGAGGCCAAAACCATGAAAAAGTATTACCACGTTATCACCGAGCGAAACGATGAATACGTTTCGACCGTTGCGATTGCCGAAAACATCGAAACCGTAAAAGCCCACTTTGCAGGTCAGAACGTCCGCGAAATCATCGAACTTAATGCCGCACAGGTCAACACCATTTCCGCAGCGACTGCAACGACTATTATCGATCTCACCGTAGAACAGCCCCAGACTTCCACCCCTGATTATACCGCACTTGCGGATACCATCCGCGCCGAACTCAACGCCCGCCACGACCGCAGCGCATGGGATAAGGCTATCACGTTGTACGCTCTCGACCTGCTGGACGATGTGCAGGAGGGCGCGGACAATATGGAGCGCTTGCCCCTTGACGGTGCAGAGCTTGAGCAGTGGGCTCTCAACGGTGCAAGCTGCTGGGAACAGTACAGTAACGGCGGTTGCTCCCTTTGCTATAACGCCGACATTGCCGCCCGCGTCTGCACCCCGTCCGAACTCAAGCGCACCGACGGCGGCATGAACGCCCCCAACAGCCGCGAAACGTGGCTCGACGTGCAAGCCCGCGCACTGTATCAAGCCTGCAACCGTATCCGCACCATCTGCCGCACCAACGGCCTGTATTGCAAGGGGGTGCAGTAATATGCTGGTACTTGATGCAAGCCAGTGGGCAGCCCTCTGGTACGTGGGCGGCATGATATCCGGCGCACTCGTTATGATTGCATTTCTTAACAGCTGAGGGAGGGCGAAAAAATGACACTTGTAATTACTCACGAACAGTATAAAAAACTGGATGCCCTTGCTTTTTGGGTGCAAGAACTGACATGGACGAAAGAACACGAACCGAATGACAGCGAATTTATAACCAAAGCGCGCAAAACGATTTCTTTTATCTTTGAACAGTTGGACAAGCTCAAAACGCCGTTCATGGCTCAAAACACCACAGTTTCTATTGGTGAAGATTGGACGCGCTACAGTTCCGACCATTTTTCTTTTCTGCTACGGGATGCCGGAATTTTGGTTGAAGATGTTACATATTTTAAGGAGGGCTAAAAAATGACGGCATTTGAAGAAAAAGTGAACGCATACCGTGAAAACAAGCGGATGATTGAAGAGTTAGAAGCAATGAATGACGCTGTAAAGGCTGAAATTATTGACATGATGCACGGTGCACCGGAAATGATACAGGGCACTGCAAAGGCCATTTATAAGGACGTGCAGAGCGTCCGACTTGATAGCAAGCTTTTGCAGGCTGCGCACCCAGATATTTACGCCGAGTGCAGCAAGCACACCACATACAAGCGGTTTAGCGTGGTATAAGGGGGTGCGACAAGTGATATTTTCCTGTATCCTATTTTTCTTCTGGTTCTTCTCCGCGCTGTTTAAGGCATCCAAGTAACACCGATCGGACACTTTAGCGGGGCTGCACCGTAAAGCAACCCTGCCCCAGCCCAAAAGGGCAAAAATATTTTTGCAAGTCCTGTTTTTGGGGCTTGCGATATGATATACTGTGAAAAAGGGCAAAAGCCCTAGAAAGTGAGGTTTTTTTATGATGTACAGTACTTTTTCCGTCCGTGATGCAGTCAAGACTGCCTGCCCTGAGTTGGTAGATACCATTTATCGCCGTGCTCCGTATAAGTCCAAGGAAGCATTTGATGAGATTTATGACCACTGGCAGCACATCTATGACACCGGAGAGCAGTGGGCAAAAGAGCCCATTGCTCCGTCCGTTCCTCTGACCATTAAGCGATCCCCGGACAGCGATCTGACCGCTCAAAAAGCAATCACCGCCGAATGCGACAAAGAACTTTTTGCTCTATACCTGCATATTATGTGCATGGACATGCCGGGAAATATCGTCCACGGCGCTGCTGTCACGGTAAACATTTTCGGGACGGATGATGCACACATTCACATTGCCGGACACGACATTACTCCGGAGCAGCTCGTAACCGCATGGAATGCCGCAAACCCCAAAAAAGAAAAAATTTACGCTTACTAATCCTTACCACAAATCTATCAAAGCCCGGTCACGATGTGGCCGGGCTTTTCTTTTGCCTTGCATCCGCTGAGGGTGCAGGGCTTTTATTTTGCCCTGCTGCAATACAACCACATACAAGCATTTACAGCGTGTTTTGTGCCGTCTATGCAACTATACCGCACACGGCGTAAAGCAGCACACAGGGCTTTGCAGTGGCTTTTCTTGCGATTTGCCCCATTATGCTGTCGCAAATACCAGACCGACACAAGCGGCTATAATACCGCCTGCCCCACGTTGGAGCACATCACAGCGCCGCAGCGTCTCCAGCGCATACCAGATACCAAACGCCACGCCGGACGCTGTACAGGCCAGCACAGCCGTCCTATTATAATAAGGTATATAAGGGTACGCCCCTGTTATGGATCCATGCCAGACAGTGCAGCAAATCGCAGACCATGCCAGCCCGGCGGGGTCAGCTCCTACCGTGTGTGGATCTCTGGCAAGTGCTGCACCCGGCGCACCTGCTGATGAGTCAGCGTCTCCACCTGTACAGGGCCAGCGGCGGGCGGCGCGGAACCGTTGGCGGCTCTCGCCGCATTTTTTTCGGGCTTTCGCCCGATAGCCAATAAGAGCGAGCAATAGTCGTAGCGTTCCGGTTGGAATAGTTGTAGCCAATAGTCGTAAAGTCGTCAGACGACTAGCTTTTGAAAGTCCTATATATAGTATAGCAACGAGCTGTTCGCTGATAGTCGCAGAGTAATAGTCGTAGCGTTTTCTTGCGAATCATCGTAAAATAAACTTGTATTTTTTGTGTTAAACAGTCGTTCGTCTTTTAAGAAAAGAGAGGTGCGATAGTCGCTAAGTCGTCCGACACCCCAAAAATCAATATCTGTCAAGACACCAGTCAATTTTATTTCCAATCACATTACCTCAAAATCTTTAACCATCGTACTTATTATAATAGTCGCAGACAATTACTCAATCTTTTTAACTATTATTCTGCTGGAATAGTCGTACCATCCGATTCTGTTCGTTCTTCTCCTATTTAATTACCGACAACTACAATCATATCATACAAACAAACTATGATTACTTATTCGGCAATACCTCAATACTTTTAACTATCAAATAAGACTATCCGGCTGGTCAGTTGCTTTCAGCTTTCAGTCAACAGCTCATACAGTTATGCAACATTTCTACATATCCAGCCGACTACGAAATAAAGTCAATTCTCCATGTGAAATAATCGTAAATCATCCGCCAATCCGAACGTTACGCTAGTTCTCGCCTACGGTCTGCTCTGCTGGCTAACGGTATAGCTTTGGAGATAGAGGGTTGTAGGGAGAAAGAACCTTTACAGGCGATTGAACTCTGGTTCACTGTACTGTTGCTTCTCCTGTTCCTTGTCAATCCACATATCAGCAAAGGCCTTCCAGTTCGTGATAGGCTTTCCGGTCTTGGTCATCCAGCCTGTCCCCTCATAGTAGTTCATGAACCTGCTGGCAAGCCTATTCTCACATCCAGCATCCAAAAAATACTCGCTCACATCCTCGAAGTCCGGCGCGGTGGCGTTCCCATCGGGCGGGTCGCCCGCTTTCTTAATAACTTTTTTTCTTTTCTTTTCTTCTATATTAAGGAGGTGAATGATTGTTCCCCTCACAGGTGAAGCATCGTTCCCCTCAGAGGTGAATGATTGTTCCCCTTCCTTTTCGCTCTTTGACGATTCTTCCGGCACTTTGACGTATATTTTATCGGGCTTGTTCTTTCCTTCACGCTTGCGCTCGATCAACCCGGCTTCTTCCAGCTCTTTCAAAGACTTCTTGACCCATCGTTCCGTGAATCCAATATCGGTAGCAAGGTCTTTGACGGGATACACGATGTATACTCGCCCTAGTTGGTCAGTAAACTTTCCGATTCTGCTTGCCCTTTGTGACGACCTTGCACGACTGAACAGGTAAATGTAAACAATTTTCTCTGTTGGGCTAACGTCAATAGTCGAGAGGAATCGAGGGTAGACCATGTACCCATTGACCTTTGTATCGGCTGTCATGTATTCCATTTTCTTCTCCTGCAATAGTCGTAAACCTCTACAATGCTCTCACAGCCCCGCAGAGCCGTGCCAGCGCCGTTTTCTGTGTTTAGTCGATAAGTTTGCCGTCTCGCATCAAAAACCGTTTGTAGGTCTTCTGTGTGCGTATATGCAAAAAGCTGCCATTGCTGACAGCCCATGTGATTTTATAATTGGGTTTGAATGTAATAGAGTGCATTGTAAGAGCCATTCACCCGATAATAGTCTTTTAGATACTCGCTAATATAAGCGCCGAGTGGCTTCCATTCATCATCCGGCTGTTTTACAATTTTGGCTTGCCACCACTGGATAGCCCACCGGGATTCTTTTTCGGCCTTTCTGGCAGACCATCCATGCGCCATCATCAATTTCTTAAAACGCTTTCTAGTCACAGTGCTTCTCCTTTCAATCCATCCAAGTGTACTCTTGGAACCGTTGAATCTGCTTGTTAAACGTGATGGGAAGGTCGCCTATCTCGCCTTCCTTGTTCTTGCTTAGCCGGAACAGATACTTGTCGGGGTTGTCGCCGGACAGAAGAATGATCGCATCAGCGTCCTGTTCAATCTGCCCGCTCTCTCGCAAGTCGGAGTTAGTAGGCGTTGCTCCGGGCTTGGATGGGTTTCGATTGAGCTGTGCCAGTGCCACCACGACAATGCCTGTGGTCTGCGCCAGTTCGTGTAAGGCAATGGATATGGCCGTAATGGCGGCATATCTGTCCTTTGCGCCTGTTTCGTGGATGAGTTGAAGATAGTCTACGAAAATGATCTGAGCCTTTTTACGGAGAGCCTGAGCCTTCATCCACGCCACGTTCTTTCCGGCAGCGGAGCGGATATATAATGGCATCTTCATGTTTTTTGCCTGTCCGTCAATCTCATTCAAGCTGACCGCCTTATTTTTCACCGTGTCCAGAGGGCAGTATATTTGATTAGCCATCAGACGTGCGCCCAACTTGCGTTTGCTGGTTTCTAGGCTGAAATAGTACACGGTGTAGTCCTGCTTTGCCATGCTTGCTGCTATTTGCAAGGACAGGGCTGTCTTGCCCGCAGACGGTCTGCCGCCGATGATAATGAAATCACCCGGAGAAATGTGCAGCGCTTCATCCAGACGCTCTAGGCCTGTCTTGATATACACAGGCTTCTCGTCCATGTGAAGCACATAGTCGTTCAACACATCCTCGTATGTCCACGCATCTTCTTCTTCAGCTTTCAGGCTCATCGCCTCGCCCATCTGCTGATAGATGTCTGATAGATCAGAATAGTCAGTGAGCTCGCTGGTCATCTGAAATGCCAGACCTTGCACACGAGTGAGTGCAGCTTGTTCTCTGATAAGCTGTGCCCAACGTTGCATCTGCTCCCTGTCAATTCGTACACACTCTGATTCACAGGTTTGTACACACGCCAAGAGCGTCTGCGCTACGTCTGGATGCTGCGTTTTTATCTCGACTATATCTATCTTACCCCTAGCCGTCCAATAGCCCTGAACAGCCGCAAAAGCGTCTCTCAGCTCAGGTCTGAACAAGTCAAGTTCAAGGTCTGGTATGATTTCATCCACAACGCCCGGCTTGCAGAGCATCAGCGCACCGATAAATACCGTTTGAACGTCCATTGTCATAGTCTAGGAAACTCCATCTCCGTACTTTGCTCGTACTGGTCATCCTGTTTTAATGCGTAAATGTCCTGCCATCCAGCATAGATGCTCTGGTCGAGAATGGCTTTCCAGTCATGCCGATCAAACTTTTCCAGCTTGTTGCAGAGCATCTGTTTCGCCCGGTCTGTCATAGGCTTTTTGATTCTTGTACGCATCTGTGCGAACTCTCGTAGGGATTCCAACAGGGCTTTATCGCCATGAGCAAAGTCGGAGAAGATGTCAGGTTTCTTCTTGACTGCACTCTCCGGCAAAGTTTTGACGTTCATCTGACTGTCAGTTGATACAATTGGTTCATTGTCATCTGACTTTGAACTCATAGATGAGCTGACCTTCATCTCATTTATGACATGAGGATGAGCTGACTTTCGTGCAGACCATCCTTTTGACGCAATATCGCTTCTTTTACGCTCTTCATCGAGCAGATGCTTAATCAAAATGAAACAAGATTCTGCTTTTTTTGAGTTCAAAGTTGCGTCTTTTTCTTCAAAAACATATGCACAGATTGCATCGTAAAGTTCCAATTTCTCTTTACTTTTGAGTGTGGAGATGGCTTCAAAGTAGTATCGCTGAAATGTAAAGCTGTCTCGTTTTTTGTCCATACCTATCCCCCATTAAAACAGGCACTCAGCGTCAGGTTCACGCAGCCATCCTTCGCCCGGAATGTTGACTATCTCATAATACTGCCGTGCAACGTAGATTGTTTTCTGCCCATCCTCAGCGATCAGACCGATAATCAGATAGTTGCTAGGAGCCATAAAGAACCAAGGGTTGCTCTTGTAGGTCTCGCCTTTCATCCAGTTCTTCATCCTGTTCACGGCTTTTTCAATGTCCTTGTCGGGACAGTCTGGGTTGTCGTACGAAAAGAAATCTTCAGGAAATTTAAGTTTTTTCACTTTCTAAATCCCTCTCTCGTTCTCGTGATTCTCTTATGCGCCTTGACAGGCCTTGTGCCTTTGCCGTATGCTGGGCGGATATGGTTTGCCTTGATATATCCACAAGGCGGCTTCGGCCCGAAGTCGAAAAGGCTCAAGTCTATAATGATGATGCCAAACTTCTTGTTTGTCATGTTTAGCTCTCCTATACCATCGGAAACGCCATCCAATGCGTTACCGTCACATCTTTCGGAAGTCTCTCGCCTATCTCATCCCAGAACTGACCGTCTGCGTAACAGCCAAGAAAGTACCCTGTCGGCGAGATTCCTTGCAACATTTTTCCATCTTTATCACGCCACGTTGTCTTGGTTGCAAGCAACAAAGGCTGTGTCCGCTCTCGTGGCGGTTCGCTTGCCGGATGCCAAAGGGTGTTAGCCATGCGCGTTCTCCATTTTCGCTCCACAAGAGGGACAATAGTCCCAACGTGTGTGATGATTTTTTGTGTGGCATCTGCTGCACTCGAACCTTGTAAATGTATCGTCCTGTGCAATCCATCTAGCAGTACGTTCTAAGGCTGTCGGGGCATCTTCCACAACGTCAATTGCATCGCCAATACCGCAAGCGCGGCATCTAACTCCATTGTAGTTCTCGCAGCCATCGCAATATGCTTTCTGGATTCTTTCAATAAGTGCGTTTCGTTCAAGGTATTCTGGATAATTAGCCATTGCCCTTTCTCCCTTCAATCTCCATCCCACACACCGTCAGGGCGCATTCTTGCAAACGCCAGCAGACCGTACAGGGCGCGTTTTGCGTTACCCTCTGTGGCGTTCCAGTAGTCGCTGTCGTCCACATCGTCACCTAGTGCGGAAATAGCCTTTTCAAGCATCGGGATGCTCTCTGCGCCTGTTTCGCCATAAATGGAACGGATGCCCTTGCTACCCAACACATCATCACGACAAAAGTACTTTCCATAATTATAGGTGATATTAAGCCACAGTTCCTTTGTTCCTCAAATGGGACGAGTACCGCCAGCAACAAAGTGCGTATCATCCACTTCAAGCGTTTCATGCGTTACAGGGTCGCACAGCGAAATATCATAGCTCATTTCCTCATCCTTTCTCCAGCCATACAGCCAAAAATCCACCGCAAAAGACAACGGCGTTGATAGTCGCCATTATTATCGCATGAATAATTGTTGAGCGTTCTGGATGCTTCCATGACCATTCAATTGAAATGCTATCGGTCATATCCCAAAGAAACATGTCAAAAATCGCAATAAAGCCTCCAACGAATAATGTTATAATTGACCCAAGAGCAAATATGATGAACGTATCTTTAGTTGTCATTTTCTCTTTTCTCCCATTCCTTACATCCACGTTCATCCCACACAAAGTCTGCAACGTGTTCTGACAGTGCGTTCACGCACACGCCCTCCGGCTCTGCGTACCATTTGCAAGAGCCACAGGACGGCTCAGATTTGTTCTTGCAGGATTCTGCTGTGCATCTGATAACTTTGCCAGCGGAGAACTGCTTGATGCCCATGCAAGGGCAATGTTCGGTGGTGCAGTAGAAGTTCATTCCTCTATCTCCTTCCATCCGATAAACTCGCATAAGCCGACAGTGTTATTGGTACAACGATGAATGAGGACTTTATCGCTTATTTTGAATTTTGCGATAAACCCAATTTTTATTTCTTCCCTTTTGTTTTCAAACATCCAATCAACGATGTCTTTATCAATTCTGACATCGCCTTCGTCCGTTATGGCTGCAAAGCACTGTTTGCACCTGTAAAGAGCGCACTTTTTCATTATCTTTTTTCTCTCTTTCCCCTGTTGAACCGCCCGATCACTCGCTTATACTCTGCATAGCACTCCGGGCACAGGTCGCCAGTGTCTCTGCGCCACGCCCAGTCCTTGAAGTATTCGTCTGGGTTCATCATCCTGCTGCCCAGAACTGCTCCGCAGCGGTCGCACACTCGCTTGTGGTAGATTCCTCTGTCAGTTTGCATTAGTCAAAATACTCCTCTTCCAATTTTAAGTCGCGAGGGTCAAGATAATAGTTTTTGCCTTTGTAGTTGCAAAGGTAATACGTTCCATAAAGATTTTCTATTCTCTTGACGAGTTCTACCTTTGCTCCGGCTGGAATCCTCTCTTTACCTTGAGCAATATGTGTTTTCAAATCTTCGTCCTCTAACTCTCTTTTCGTAACAAAAACAACCATTGTTTATTCCTCCTCCCCAACATCCTTGAACAGGATTTCTTTGTCGGCTTTCCAGTCTTTGATTTTGCACAGAATGTCCGTGCCGGGTACGGTCTTTTTCAGCCCATCCATCTGCCAGACGTTCCATGAGATGGTATCTGCGATGCAGTCAAGAAAAATAGGCATGAAGCCAATTTCTAGCTTTTTAGCATCAAACCGATACCTAAAATTCTCAATCAGTGTTAGGAACAGGTTGCACCTTGCCAGCAAGAGATTGTCCCCTTGCCACTCATAGCCGTATGTCGATGCGTAGGCATTGATTGCCCAGCACATCCACATATCGTAGCCATGGAACTGTTCTGCCAGAACATTCAGCTTTCTATCCAGCAGACCGATTCTGTCCGGCACGGCAATCATCTGCCCTGTTGTGGTATCGTATCGACTTGTGAGGAACGGTGCTTCTCCACAGGTTACTTCAAGGCAAGTCTTGTTGATGTACTCCTTCCAGCCCTCTCCCTTCAGGTCGTTTTCGGCAACGTCTGCCATCTTCTTGCAAACCCAAGTCGGTGTAAACACCTCTGCTTTCTTGCTGGTGCGCTTCTTCTGGTCTGCCAGACGTTTCTGAACACGAGGGACAAGCTGAACCTTGTCCAACTGTTCTAGTGTGATTTCATCCGCAAAGCCCACGCCCAGTTCAGGCGGCGGGTCTGTCGCCCAGATGATGTTCTTGTCTGTCGTGTGGTCTTGCAAGAGGACAGGCAAAAACGAGCGTAAGCATGGATCGGAAAAGTCAATCAATGGGGTTACGGACAAATCCATTGTGGCTGTTTCATTCTTTGATTTCTTTCCCATTCCATTTCTCTCCAAAAGACGCTCATGCGCTTTTTCTGTTCGATTTGTGATAGCCTAAATCCCTCTGACTGTCTACATTTTGTGATGCCAACAATGCGGCTTGCATAGTGCTTCGGACAGCAACGCTTGCCCGGAATTGGTGGTTCATCACAATAGGCGCAAGTGCCAGATGTCCTTCTGTATTCCTTGCTGTTTCTCGCTCTCTTTTGAGCATCCTTTGTTCGGCACTCGATACAAGAACGATAGCCTTTTGACATTGGACGTTTCAGGCAAATGGTGCAAATCCCTTTCGCGGCCAGCCTTTTACGCTTTTCACGTTGCCGTTCATTGCGTTTTTGCAGATACACAGCTTTCGTTTCACCCGAAAGACTTTCGTATGCTTGCGTGTGCCTTTCGAGGTCTTTTGACAAACACTCTGCACATGATACTCTGCCCGGCATTGCATCGTTCTGACCGCAATGGATGCAGATGTGATGTTCTTTATACATCTGCCGTAACGCTTTGCTACTCATTTCACTATTACATGCTCCGTCGCGTAATCGCCATAACAGTTGCACTTAAGCCATTTGTATTTTGACGAACCTTCCGCAAAATCGAACTTCCATTTTTGGATTCTTTTGATACGTCCACAAACCGTACATCGGACTTTGATTATTCGTTTGTCTTTGTAAGGCTCAAAGGATATTTTGGTGAGTTCGCATACAAGTTTTCCGTCTTCCGTAAAAAGAAATCCGTTCATTCCTCTTTTACCTCTCTGTACTCCACGTCAATCCCCTTAGGCAAAGCCGTCTGGTACTTCTGAGCCAATTGCTCTGCGCTCTGGGCATCACCCAACGGCTGTTCAGGCGGTGCAACGGTGACTTCTACGTTGTCACGCATACCAAAGTAGTTCTTGGCTCGGAAAATCCACTCTGCCGGGTTCTCCTGACCATACATACCGTTGTACGCCCACATAGACTGCATTTGTAGAATCAGCTTTAGGATGTACTTCTGCTGCAAGCTGTCATCACGGCGCTTGCCCGCCATAATCTGCTTCAGGCTTACCCATTCGATGCCCAGCACCAGCGCAATCCATTCCACAACAGGGGAAATTCTAGCTTCGATACAAGCGTCAAAGAAGAAGTCAAGTCTCTGCTGCACTTCAATCGGGTTGTTCATGTCCACGCTCGGAAGGTCGCCAAAATACTTGGCCGCAATCATGCCGATAACCTTCTTGTCCTCTTCATCACCGATTCTTGACTGCAAATCACCTGTGTTCAGCATCTTAGACCTCGTGATTGCTAACTCCTGTTGTTCTTTCACCTTTTTACTCACCTGTGAGCGGATAGATTTCCGCTTGTTAAGCATCTGTTGTTTCTTCTTCTCTCGTTCTTTCTCACGCTTCGCAGCGGCTTCTTCTTTCGCCTTTTGCGCCCGCTTCTCACGCTTTTTCTTTTCAGCTTCGGTCAGCGGCGGTCTGCCACGACCACGCTTTGGGGGCGTTGCCATGTGTCAGACCTCCTCAATTTGATTTCCGAAAGCGTCCCATCCATCACGATGATTTCTTGCAAATAGTTCAATCTTTTTAGCTGTCGGAAACATATCCTCTAACATTTTATAGGCGCATTGCGGTTTATGACTATGGTATGTAGCGGGCTCTCGAAGTATCGTTGTGTATTTACCTCTCGTTTCTTTTCTTGGCATCAGCATTTTTCCGGGCTTGTAGAACCACAAGAGATATTCGTGCGAGAACCGAACCGTAAAAGCAGGAGCAACGCCGTTTTCTTTATCCCAAACCATTCTCGCATGGAGTTTGTAGCCACGCTTTGCCATTTGCCGTTCCGCTTCCATCAAGAACTTGTCAATGCACCACATAAACACATTATGGCGGTCTGCTGTATTTTCAAAGAAAACGTCTTGAATGGAAAAGCAATCATCAAGCGAAAGAGTTTTGTAATCAAGTTCTTTTCCTTGATTCGGTCTGCATTTTCTGACGTTTCCTTTTTTCTGCGGCCACGGTGGGTCTGTGTAAATAATTTCGTACTTTTCGTTAAGTTCGTTCATTATTCATCCTCTTTTGGAATTCTAGGAATTGGCATCCAAAACTTTACCGGGTATTCGTCATCAGACCATTTTCCGTCTTTGAATTGCATTGTTCTAATGCAGTTACGCCAATACCAAAAATCGTAAACAACAAAATAAATCCCATTTTCACTAGGTTGTGCGTTTTTTACACTTGTCCATAACTGCATAGCGGTTGGAACCGTATCAACCCATTCTTCGGCTTCTTTTAGGTCGATTTTTTCTCCCATGTTCCCCAATGCATCAATAATATCCTCTGTGTCAACAAGTCTCATCCTCGTTCACCTCTTCATCTTCGTTTCGATGTTGTCCAGCTTCCATGCAATCCACCAGACGGAACAGCAATTGTCCAATTTCCGCCACCAAGCGCACCTTTCTTTCTCGCATACGCACCGACCAAGCGGATTGCTGGTCATCTTCATCGGACAGTAAAGTTCGTCGTCCATTGGTTATTCCCCGTTCATCTCATAACATTTGCTGTAGTTCTCGTTGAATCCCAAACACCAAGCTAACTCGGAAGCCATTTCCTGATAAATGCCTTTGATATTGAGCTCAGTTTCTGATTTCGCACAGCCGCTATAAAGACCATACAGAAAAGCCAGCCTTTCACGCCCTACCATGTTGATATCCTGAATCATCATTTCAACCCCATCACAACAGCCGTACACGCGGCCAGACACACATTGACGAACAGCCAGACGAGCATTGCTTGACGTTCTTCAAACAAGTTGTCTGCCGCGTCTTTGATTGTCCGTTCGGACTGAACTACCACCGCCAGCAGGACTAGGCAGACCAGCCAGCGAGTTGCAAATTCAAACATTTCAGAACACCTCCCAACTGTTAATAGCCATTTTCTTCCCGCAAATCGGGCATTCAGGAACAATTTTGTTCCATACTTTATTTGCTGTCATCGTTGCAAATCGAGTGTCGAGGACATCTATATCCGTTCCACACAAATTGCAAGAGAATTTTATGCTCCTCCGAATATCATCGCTTATTCTCATGGATAACGTATCGTCAACTTCTTCACTATTCAACAATGCCATTGTTATCCTCCATCAAATCGTCCATGCTCAACTGACCGCTGATGTTGTCATCTTCCATCCACCAGCGAAAAACGTCCATGCCGGTCTGCCAGTCGCACGGAAAACCTTTTGATTTTCTGACATCAAGCATTCGTTCAAACGCCGAGATGTACATCTTCTCGTAGGCAGGCCAGTGCATAAACTCACGCTGTCTGCCCCCCTACCAGCCATTGGACAACCGATGCAGCCAACACGCTTCTGCCCTTCGCAATACAGTGGATTAACAGGCAAGTGTTCGCTGTGCGTGTAGTCCCATACATCATCGTCAGACCAGTCCACAATCGGATTGACGGTCATTTTTCCCTTGAGGTTGCACGTTTCAAAAAGCTGTCTTTTTTCGTCATTGTCTCCCATAAGGATGATTCGCTTTTCCTTGTCACGATGGCTAAACTCCATCGTTCCTCGGTTTTTCTTTCTGTTTGTTGATTCAGCCCAGCGAACGCCGGTAGCGATAAATCTATCGCGGCCAGTATTTTCTTTGAGAACGGCACAGCAATACCGCACAAGCCTTGTCGGCGGCATCAGCTTTTGCGGAATCAGCGTCCACATGGACACAGGCTTGTCCTTGTATCGCGGCATGACAATGGAGCATTTGATTCCCCGTTCTTCCATCGCCTTGAACTGCTCACGGATGAAATAGACCGTCTCCGGCGCATCTGCTGTGGTGTGGCTGTTGACAACCTCAAAGTTGATTCCTGCACGTTCAGCCAGAGCTACGAGCACCTGTGAATCCTTGCCGCCAGAGTATGTGACCATCAGCGGTTTCTTGTAACGATGCTCGGATAGTTGTGCAGCGT